>OLLF01000105.1_pt1 | contig 62467 bp, 57 predicted proteins | sample 1604471 | NCBI WGS metagenome assembly OLLF01 (sample SAMEA104055714, study PRJEB20765) | soil metagenome | isolation source: soil
CCCCCTCCGTCTCGCCCGCTGAAGTAGCGGGCGATCCACCTCCCCCGTAACAACGGGGGAGGAAACCAAGAGGCCCACGCATGCACCTCCACACCCCCCGCCTCATCCTGCGCCCCTGGCGCGAAGCCGACCGCGCCGCGCTTGCCCGCATGTGCGCCGACCCCGAGGTGATGTGGGACTACGGCCACGTCTTCACGCCGGAAGAAAGCGGCCTGCGCTTCACCCGCTACGGCGACGCCTATGCACGGCTCGGCTATTGCCGCTGGGTGCTGGAGCGGCGTGACGACGGCGTATTCCTCGGCTATTGCGGCATCCAGCCGATCCTCGGCGCCCGTCCGGTGCCGGACGGCGTCGAGATCGGCTGGCGCATGATCCGCGCCGCCTGGGGCCAGGGCTACGCCAGCGAAGCCGCGCGCGCATCGCTGCAAGACGGTTTCGAGCGCTGCGGCTTGAAAGAAGTGTGGAGCTACACCGCCGCCGACAACGCCCGCTCGCAGGCCGTGATGCGCCGCATCGGCCTCGCCCGCGCGCCCGAACGCGACTACGCCGACCCGCCGGGCAAAAATTGGGTGGTGTATATGGCGCGCGCCTAAGTTGTCTTTGACGGTATCGAAGCCATGCTTTCGCGTGTTATGATCTCCCATGGATTTCGAATTCGATCCGGCGAAAAGCGCGGCGAACAAGCGCAAGCACGGGATGGATTTCGAAGAGGCGCAGCGGATTTGGGACGATGACAATCGACTCGAGATCGTGGCGCCGTCGTTGAAGGAGCAGCGTCACGCGGTGGTTGGAATGATCGACGGAAAATACTGGACTGCGATCGTTACCTATCGATCAAGTCGCATCCGCCTCATTTCGGTGCGCCGCGCACGGGAGCTGGAGATTGCGTGCTATGAAGGCTAGCGAATTCGACAAGATGTTCGATGACGGCAAGGACGTTTCCCATCTGCTCGACTGGAAGAATGCGCGCCGTCCCGCCCTTGAGCCAAAGCGTGTGAGTGTCGACTTCCCCGATTGGATGGTGAAGAAGCTGGATCGTGAAGCGCGCAGGCTCGGCGTCACGCGCCAGGCACTCATCAAGCTTTGGCTGGCTGACAGGCTGGAGAAAGTTGCAACGCCTTAGCGCGCAATCACCCCCAATTGCGCGATAATCTAGAGTCCGTCATCGCCCGGTTTGAGCACCACCGTCGACAGCTCCCATCCCCGCGCCGCTTCGGCTTCGGTCAAAAACCGCATCACGCGATCGCCAAGGTCGCCCGACGAATAGATCGAATAGGTATAGGAGTCGTGATACGGCATCGGCCCGCCGACGCGCGTCCAATATTCGGGCTCGATATACAGCACCGGCGATTGTCGCGCGTCGCGGGCCAAAATGGCGGGCGGTTCGCGCGCGTCCGCGTCCTGCTTGTCCCAGGCAGCAAGGAAATCCTCGGGCGGCATCTCTTTGCCGTTTTGCGTCGGCAGGATTGCGAGCCGCAGGCCGGGCGCGAATTGCGCCGCGAACGCCAGCAGGCGCCGCCAAAGCGCTTCGTCGAAGAACATGCCGACGGTCGCCGCCGTGTCGGCGCGCCAGGTCTCCTGTATGACCGCGAACCGGTGCGTCAGGCCGGCCGTCTTGACGGTTTTGGGAATCGGAAATTTCGGCTCGAATCCGCGCACGAACCGGATTTTGGTTTTCTCCGGGGCGGGCGGCTGGCTCACCCCACCGTCACCACCACGGCGCCCCGCCGTGTCGCGACCAGGGTGTGCTCGTATTGCACCGTCGCATGTCCGCCATCGGCGAACAGCGTCCAGCCGTCGTCGCCGTCCACCGCCAGGTGCGAGCCCGTCGACAGGAACGGCTCGATGGTGAAGACCAGGCCCTCCCGGATCCGCCGCCGGTCGTTGGGCTCGTACCAGGTCGGGATCTGCTCCGGCGCTTCGTGCAGCGCAGCCCCGACGCCGTGGCTCGCCAGGTTTCGGATCAGCGTGTAGCGGTTGCGTTGCGCGAAATCCTGCACCGCGGCGCCGATGGCGTTCAGCCGGCCGCCGCTCTTGACCGCGCGGATGCCGCTCCACAGCGCACGCTTGCCGTCGCGGCACAGCGTCTCGATCTTCTCCGGCACCGGGGGAATCGCGAAGCTGCCGCCGGCGTCGGCGTAGTAGCCGTCGATGTCCGCCGACACGTCGATGTTGACGAGGTCGCCCGCCTTCAGCACCTGCTCGCCCGGTATCCCGTGCGCGATGGCCGGCGACACCGAGATGCAGGTCGCGCCGGGAAACCGGTAGGTCGACTCCGGCGCCGGCCGCGCCCCGTCGCGTTCCAAAAGCCCGCGCCCCAGCGCGTCCAGCTCGCGCGTCGTCAGGCCCGGCTCCAGCGCCGCCGCCATGGCCTTCATCGTCGCGGCCACGACCTGGCCGGCGCGGCGCAATTTCTCCAGCTGTTCTTCGCGTTCGATGGTCACGGGAGCACCCTTGCCGCTGCGCCCGCCATGGTGTCAGCATCCGCCGCCATGAGCGAGCCTTCCCTGGACCGTCCGCGCAAATTCCTGGTCGTCGTCGACAAGACGCCGGAATCCAAGGTCGCCGTGCGCTTCGCGGCGCGCCGGGCGCAGCACACGGGCGGCCGCGTCACGCTGCTCTGCGTCGCCCAGCCGGCCGATTTCCAGCAATGGCGCGGCGTCGAGGAGATCATGAAGGACGAGGCGCATCAGGAAGCCGAAGGCCTGATCTACGCCGCCGCCAAGACCGTCAACGAGCTCGCCGGCATCATTCCCGAACTCGTCATCTGCGAGGGCCGCCCGGCCGAGGCCCTGCTGGAGCTGGTCAAATCCGACCGAGACATCTCGATCCTGGTGCTGGCTGCCGGCATGGCCAAGGAGGGGCCGGGCCCCCTGGTGGCGCTGTTCGCCGGCGGCGTCCAGGCGATCCCGGTCACCATCGTACCGGGCAATCTCAGCGAGGAAAAAATCGACGAACTCGCCTGACGCAATTTTTGGCGTTACTTCTCCGTTCTTATGCAATTTTGGCTGAATTGTGGCGGCGCGGGTAAACAGCACTGCGCCGGCTCATCCTTCGACAAGCTCAGGATGAGGACCCAATCTCCATCCTCATCCTGAGCTTGTCGAAGGATGGATGGCGAGCGCTACCCCTTCGGCGCACCCACCTGCCAGCGATGTCCGAACGGATCGACGAACATCGCGAAGCGGTCGCCCCAGAACATGTCCTGCGGCTCTTGCGTGATCGCGGCTCCCATCGCCTTGGCCTTGGCCGCCAGCGCATCGACCTCAGCCCCCTTGTCGAAGCCGACGAAGACCGACGCGTATTCCGAATTGCCGTCCCGCCCCATCATGTTGTCGCTGAGATAGATCGCGTTGCCGGCGAACTGCAATTCGCAGTGCATCAGCCGCTTGCCGTCTTCCGCCGGCATGCGCACCGTCTCGCGCGCATCGAACAGCTTTTGATAGAACGCCGCCGCCTCGTTCGCGCGGCCGCCGGGAATGGTCAGATAAGGCACGACGCTCATGGCCGAAAGTCTCCTTAAAGCGCAATCGGGGGAAGCGTACTTCAGCTTCACCCGTAAATTGCGCGCCAATCTAAGAATCTAGAGCATGATCTGATTCCATCAAATGCGATCATGCTCTAGGGGCGGGCCAATTCTGCACGCCCGGCGCCTCGCGACTCAAGGTCTTGCGCGCCCCGCCGGGCGGGCTGATATAGAGACAAGGATCACGCAGGAACCGCTTCGATGTGGGATTTCAGCTTCAGCCGCGCCCTGGCCATGGTGATGCGGACCCTGCCCTTCGTCGTCTTGCGCATCCTCGTCTATGTCGGCATCGCGCTCGCCTATGTGCTGACCGTCGGCGTCGGCGGCGCGCTGGGCTGGGGCTTCGGCCATATGGGCAGCGGTCCCGACGCGCCCGCCGGCGGCGCTTTCTGGGGCGGCGCCATCGGCTTCGGCCTGGTCAGCGGCGTGATCTACATGGCGCGCGAATATATTCTCTATCTCGTCAAGGCGGCGCATATCGCGGTGCTGGTCCAGGTCTTCGACAACAAGCCGATCCCCGCCGGCCAGGGCCAGCTCGCCTACGGTGCCACTTTCGTGAAGACGCATTTCACCGAATCCTCGGTGCTGTTCGGCGTCGACCAATTAATCAAGGGCGTGCTGCGCTCGCTGTTCGGCACGGTGAACTTCTTCACGTCCTTCCTGCCGATCCCGGCGCTGCAGCAGCTGATCCGCCTCGCCGAGTCCTTCGTGCGCATGTCGCTGACCTATGTCGACGAGATCATCCTGGCCTATCTGATCCGCACCCAGACCAGGAATCCCTGGGGCACGGCGCGCGACGGGCTGATCCTGTTCGCGCAGAACTACATGCATTTCCTCAAGAACGCGGCCTGGCTGTCGGTGCTGATGTGGGGCTTCACCCTCGCGCTCTTCATCGTGCTGCTCGCGCCCATCGGCGCGCTGGTGGCGATCTTCCACAGCGGCTTCAGCTTCTGGGGCTTTGCGCTGGCGCTGGTCTTCGCCGTCGCCGTCAAGAAGGCGGTGATGGAGCCCATCGCCATCGCCGCTCTGATGCAGGTCTATTTTAAGGAGATCGAGGGCCAGACCCCCAATCCCGAATGGACCCAAAAGCTGGAGCAGGTTTCGTCCAAGTTTCGCGACCTGGCGCAGAAGGCGTCCGGCTGGGTGCCGGGCCCGGCCACGCCGCCGCCCGCCGCGCCCCCGGCCGCACCGGCATGAGCGGCAAGCTCCTTGTCGCGCTGGCGTTGGGCGTGGTCGTCGCGATCCTGCTTGCCGGTCTTTACACGCTGTGGAAGGGCGGCGAGACCTCGGTCAGCTGGTCCAACCGCCTGATGCGCCTGCGCGTGCTGGCGCAATTCATCGCCATCATCGTCATCATGGCGGTGCTGTATTTCAGCCGGCACTAACGGCCGTCATTGTCGTTGACGAGAATCTCCCCACCATCCTCATCCTGAGCCTGTCGAAGGATGACCGCACGGTCCTCGCCTGTGGCCCATCCTTCGACAGGCTCAGGATGAGGACGGAGGTGAGACCCGCAGCGACTTGCGCCAAATTGCCCAGACTGATACGGCAGCGCAACAATCTGACAGCGACCGCCATGGCCAAGACTCTCTACGACAAGATCTGGGACGCGCATCTGGTGCACGGCGTGCCCGGCGAATCCGCCATGCTCTATATCGACCGCCACCTGGTGCATGAGGTGACGAGCCCGCAGGCCTTCGAAGGCCTGCGCACCGCGCACCGCAAAGTGCGCCGCCCCGACCTGACGCTGACCGTCGCCGACCACAACGTGCCGACCAAGGACCGCGCCCAAGGCATCGCCGATCCGCAATCGCGCGAGCAGATCGCCCAGCTCGAGACCAACGCCCGCGAATTCGGCATCGAATATCTCGCCATGGACGACATCCGCCAGGGCATCGTGCACATCGTCGGCCCGGAGCAGGGTTGGACGCTGCCCGGCACCACCATCGTCTGCGGCGACAGCCACACCTCGACGCATGGCGCCTTCGGCGCGCTGGCCTTCGGCATCGGCACCTCCGAGGTCGAGCACGTGCTGGCGACGCAGACCCTCTTGGCGCAGCATTCCAAGAACATGCGCGTCACGGTGAACGGCACGCTGCCCATCGGCGTCACCGCGAAAGACGTCGCGCTGGCCATCATCGCCCGCATCGGCACCGCCGGCGGCACCGGTTACGTCATCGAATATGCCGGCGCGGCGGTGCGCGCGCTCTCCATGGAGGGCCGCATGACCCTCTGCAACATGACGATCGAGGCGGGCGCCCGCGCCGGCCTGATCGCCGCCGATGACATCACGTTCCAATACGTCGCGGGCAAGCCGCGCGCGCCGAAAGCCGCCGCCTTCGAGCACGCCGTGATGACCTGGAAGACGCTGCATTCCGACGCCGACGCGAAGTTCGACGTCGAGATCGCGCTCGACGCCTCCGGCATCGTGCCGATGGTGACCTGGGGCACCTCGCCCGAACAGGCGCTGCCCGTCACGGCAAGCGTGCCCGATCCCGCGCGCATCGCCGACGCGGCGCAGCGCGCCGGCGTCGAGCGGGCGCTGGCTTACATGGGTCTTGTGCCCGGCGAAGCCCTGAACGCGGTGAAGATCGACCGCGTCTTCATCGGCTCCTGCACCAATGGCCGCATCGAGGATTTGCGCGCCGCCGCCGCCATCCTGCGCGGCAGGAAAGTGGCGAGTCACGTCGGCGCGATGGTCGTGCCGGGTTCGGGCCTGGTGAAGGCGCAAGCCGAGGAAGAGGGCCTCGACGAGATCTTCCTCGCCGCCGGTTTCGAATGGCGCGAGCCCGGCTGCTCGATGTGCCTGGCGATGAACGCCGACAAGCTGGCGCCGGAAGAGCGTTGCGCCTCGACCTCCAACCGCAATTTCGAGGGCCGCCAGGGCCGCGGCGGCCGCACCCACCTGATGAGCCCCGCCATGGCCGCGGCGGCCGCGATTGCGGGGCATCTCGCGGATGTGCGGGAGTTTCAGTAAGCAATCGTTGGAGGATAAAATAATGCCGCTCCAAGTGAACGATATCCAAACACTGAATGCTTACATCGATGGCGTGATGGAGCGTGCAAGTCATCACGCAGGAAATGTATCAGGAATCGCACTGGCCCTCGTCGGACCAATTTTGTGGCGCAAGGATGCCGACCCTATCGAAGTGATGTCGAAACAAGGAGAAACGAAGAACGTCCTTTGGATCAAGATTGGTGGTCAGCGCTATGCATTTTCGTACAATCATGGAGACGAGCGAATTGAAATGCGTAGGGGGACGACCCACGGAAATGTCGTTCACACATTTACCAACGCAACACCTCTGACCGAAGTTATCGAGGTCTTTCGAGCTCTGTAAGAGTCTCTGCAATTCATGCATGGCCGTTCTGACTTGACGGTCAGCGATGTCCTAAGCAAACTACATTTTATGAACACACGGCTCCCATTGCACTCATCGCGTTGCTCGTCCTGAAAAGGAAGGGCGACGGAGAGGCAATGTGTCGGCTTGCTAAGCCGCAGTCGGGTGCGCAATCCCGCGTTGGTTCGATCCCAGCCCCTTCCGCCATACACGGAGGGTGCCGCCGAATGGCCGGCAACCGGTCCCGAACACCGGGGTAACCGCAAGGTTAAGGGTTCGATTCCTTCACCCTCCGCCATTTCAATTTCACCTCCCCAGCATGGGGAGGTCGACGGTGAGCGAAGCGAACCCGTCGGGTGGGGAAGTCACTCCCGGCGCAGGCACACCCCCACCCGGCTTCGCTTCGCTCGCCGACCTCCCCATGTTGGGGAGGTGAAAGACTCCTCCGCGAACTCCGCGCCTCCGCGTGAAACAAACTTGCGTTTTCGCCCACGATTTTGAACAGCGGTTGATAACCCGCGCCATTTCGCATCGCCGCCGTTGAAATCATTCGACAATGTTTATTCTTATCCACCACTTGGAATCTGCGAAGCGTCGCCAAACCTCTGGTGGATGACCCGGCCCGTCCGCCATCCCGTGCCCGACACCGAGCGCCTCAGGCGCGCCGCGCGCCCGCGTCCGGCCCGTGCAGGCTCACGTCGGGCTCAAGCAGCCTTCCGCGTCGACGTATCAACCTCGATAGATGAATTCATTCAGGCGTTTGACCGTCAGATCGGGCAATTGAACCTGAAAATAAAAAAACTCCCACCGCCTCCCGCCGCAAAACGCGGCGCGCCGGCGGGAAACCGCAACCGGCTGAAGCATGGCAAATACACGCGCCAGTGGCTCGGCTTCCTTCGGGAAGTTCGCGCCCATGTGCAGGCGTGCCGCGCCATGGCCGGCAAGGCGCAGCTAAAAGAAGCTCACCGGGTCGACGTCGACCGCGACCCGTACCTTGCCGGGAAGCTTCACGCCCGCAAGCCAGGCGCGCAGATACGCCTGCACGTCGATCCCCCGCCCGGCCTGGACCAGCAGCCGCTCGCGCGTCTGCCCGCGCAGCAGGTGATAGAAGGCGGGCGTCGGCCCCCACACCGTCACGCCCTTGGCGGCCGGCGCGGCCTTGGCCAGCATGCGCCCGGCCTCGACCACGACGGCGCCGTCGTGACTGGACAGGATGATCGCCGCCAGCCGGCCGAACGGCGGGGCGCCGGCGCGCTCGCGGAAAATCCGCTCCTGCTCGTAAAACGCGTCGCGGTCGCCCGACGCCAGCGCCGCCATGACGAGATCGCTGGGATTGCGCGTCTGCATCAGCACCAGCCCCGGCTTCTCCGCGCGGCCGGCTCGCCCCGACACCTGGTGCAGCAGCTGGAACGTCCGCTCGCGCGCCCGCAGGTCGCCCTCCGAGCCGCCGAGATCGGCATCGATCACCCCGACCAGCGTCAGCTGCGGGAAATGATGCCCCTTGGCCACGATCTGCGTCCCGATCAGCACGTCGATCTCGCGCTTGGCCATGGCGCGGATGGCGCTCTGCGTCTGCTGCGGCCCGTGCATCGTGTCCGACGAGGCGATGGCGAGCCGCGCCTGCGGAAACAGCGCGGCGAACTCCTCCGCCACGCGCTCGACGCCCGGGCCGCAGGCGATCAGCGCGCCTTCCGCGCCGCACGCGGGACATTTGGGCGGCGTCGCGGTCTCGTAGCCGCATTGGTGACAGGCAAGCCGCTTGCGATAGCGATGCTCCACCAGCCAGGACGAGCAGTCGCGGCACGTCATCTTGTGGCCGCAGCCTTCGCACAGCGTCAGCGGCGCGTAGCCGCGGCGGTTGAGGAACAGCATCGCCTGCTCGCCCGCCGCCAGCGTCGCCGCGATCGCATCGCGCAAGGGCTGCGACAGCCAGGTCCCGGCTTGCGCCTTCTCGTGCCGCAGATCGATCAGCCGCGTCGTGGGCAGTTCGGCCACGCCGTGCCGCCGCGCCAGCTTCAGGTGCGTGTAGCGCCCGCTGGTGGCGTTGACGTAACTCTCCAGCGACGGTGTCGCGCTCGCCAGCACGATGGCGCAGGCTTCCAGCCGCGCCCGCACCACCGCCATGTCGCGCGCGTGATAGATGGCGCCGTCTTCCTGCTTGTAGGCCTGCTCATGCTCCTCATCGACGACGACGAGGCCGAGTTCGCGAAACGGCAGGAACAGCGACGAGCGCGCCCCGACCACGACCCGCGCCTCGCCGTTCATCGCCGCGCGATAGGTGCGCGTGCGCTCCTTCTGCGACAGGTCCGAATGCCACTCCGCCGGGCGGCAGCCGAAGCGCGCCGCAAAGCGCTCCAGGAACTGCACCGTCAGCGCGATCTCCGGCAGCAGGATCAGCACCTGCTTGCCTTGCCTGAGCGCCTCGGCGACCGCCTCGAAATAGACTTCGGTCTTGCCCGAGCCGGTGACGCCGTCGAGCAGGCTGACCGCGAAACGCTGCGCCGCGACGTCCCTGACCAAAGAGGCTGCCGCTGCCTGCTGCGCCTGGCTCAGCACCGGATCCGCAATCTGGGGGTCAGGTGTTGGATAGGGCGGAAACTCCGGCAATTCCGTCGCCGCCAGCGCCCCCAGTGCGATCAGCCCGCGCACCACCGCGCCGCTGACATTGGCCTCCTCGGCCAGGCCCGGCACGCTGCGCGCCAGGCCGTCGCCGGCGACGTCCAGCACCCGCGCCCGCGCCGGCGTCATCTTGGCAGGTGTCGCACCCCCGCGCACATAAGCGATGCGCAGCGCCGGCGGCTCGAAGGCGCGTCCGCTGCGCAGCACCATGGACAGGATCAGCCCCGGCGGCGACAGCGTGTAGTTCGCCACCCAGTCGACGAAATCGCACAGCTTCTGCGGGATACGGGGCTCGCCCTCGAGCGGCGTTGCCTCTTTCAATCTATTGTCGCCGACGCCGCCCTCGGCTTCGCCCCACACCACGCCGAGCTGTTGTCGCGGCCCCAGCGGCGCCGAAACCAACAGGCCGCGCACCGCGTTGGTACCTTTGGGCAGCTTGTAGTCATACGCGCCGGACAGCGGCAAAGGCAGCAGCACGCCGGCGCGCGGCGAAGGCAGCAGCAACAATTCCTGGGCAGGTCGTGGCGCCGCGCGTCTCATGCGGTACACTTGTTATGCTGATTCTGCCGGGTCAACCCAAAAGTGGTCCCATGAAACTCTTCCTCGACACCGCAGACCCCAAAGAGATCGCCAAATGGGCGCAAACCGGCCTGGTTGACGGCGTCACCACCAATCCCTCGCTCGCCGCCAAGAGCGGCCTCGACTATGTCGAGTCGCTGAAGGAGATCTGCGCCTCGGTCGCGGGCCCCGTCAGCGCCGAAGTGCTGGCGACCGAAACGGCGGGCATGCTCGCCGAAGCCAGGATCTTCGCCAAGATCGCCAAGAACATCACCATCAAGGTGCCGCTGACCTGGGACGGCCTCGCCGCGTGCCGTGCCCTCAGGGCAGACGACATCATGGTCAATGTCACGCTGTGCTTCTCGCCGGTGCAGGCGATGATGGCGGCCAAGGCGGGCGCCAGCTTCATCTCGCCCTTCATCGGCCGGCTCGACGATGCCGGCCAGGACGGCATGGACCTGATCCGCGAGATCCGCGCCATCTACGACAATTACAATTACGACACGCAGATCCTTGCGGCCTCGATCCGCGGCATTCCGCATGTGCGCAATTGCGCGCTGGCCGGCGCCGACATCGCGACGGTTCCGGTCGACGTCTTCAAATCGCTTCTCAACCACCCGCTGACGGATAAGGGGCTGGCGGCCTTCCTGGCGGATGCCAAGAAAGCCGGCGTCAGAATCAGGGACGAATGACCGAACAGGCAAAATCCGTCGAACCCGCCGCCGCCGCCGCGCAAGCGGTGAAAGCCTACATCAGGATGCACCGCGCCCGCCTCGCGGCCGACGGCGAGCTCCTGGCGCTGCTGCTGCCCGAGCGCGACGACCTCGGCGACGTGCGCGATTTCCAGCGCTTCGTGATCGACAGGCTGTCGGCGGAGAACGCGACGCTGAAGGCGGAGCGCGACGGGTTGCTGGGGGCGCAGAACGCTTCGACCCGGATGGGCGAGGGCGTGCGCCGCTTCGTGCTCGACCTGATCGATGCGAGGAGCTTCGCCGAAGCCATCGCGGTCGTCATCGCCGCCGCGCCGTCCTTCGGCGCCGACCGCGCCGCGATCTGCGTCGAAGGCGACGGCGGCGTCGCGACCAAGACGCGCACCGAAGGCGTCCGCCTGATTCCGTCCGGCACCACCGAGGCGGTGCTGGGCCGCGACGGCACCGGCGCCATCCTCTCCGGCGGCGGCGAATTGCTGCTCGGCTCCGGCGGCGGCGACTTCAAGAGTGTCGCGGTGTTCCGCGTCAGGATCGGCCGCGACGCGCCGGCGGCCCTGTTCGTGCTCGGCGCGCTGGCCGGCGGCGCCTTCGAAGACGAGGCGATCGCCACCGACCTGCGTTTCGCCGCGCGTGCCCTCGAACGGGCGATCCGTGCATGGCTCGATCTGCCCAAGATTTGAAAAGCGAATGGCTGGCCTCGCTGGCGCATGAGCGACGCGCCAGCCCGCACACCTTGCGCGCCTATGGCGACGACCTCGCGCGCTTTCTCGCTTTTTTGCACGAGCATCTCGGCGGCAGCGTCACCGAACGTGCGTTCGCCAAACTCTCGCCCGCCGACATCCGCGCCTTCATCACCGTGCGCCGCGCGCAAGGTCTCGGCGCAAAAGGCGTGCAGCGCGCGCTCGCCGCGGTGCGCAGCTTCTTCCGCTACCTGGCGCGCGAGAACATCCTGGAAAGCGCCGCCGCGCGCAGCGTCCGCACGCCGCGCATCCGCAAGGGCCTGCCGCGGCCGCTCAGCGAGATCGATGCCGCGCGCGCGATCGCGCAAGCCCGCGAGCACGCCGTCACATGGCTCGGCGCCCGCGACGCGGCGCTGCTGACGCTGCTCTATGGCGCGGGCCTGCGCATCTCCGAAGCGCTCAGCCTGAAGCGCGGCGACGTTCCGCTCTCGCCATCCCTGACGATCCTCGGCAAGGGCAGCAAGGAACGCGTCGTGCCGGTCCTGGAACAGGTGCGCGACGCCATCGCCGCTTACGAGACGCTGATCCCCTTCACCGGCGCCAAGGACGCGCCGCTCTTCCTCTCGCGCCGCGGCAAGCCGATGAGCGCCCGCGAGGCGCAGCTTCTGATGGAAAAGCTGCGCGGCGCGCTGGGCCTCTCCGACCGCGCCACGCCGCACGCCATGCGTCACTCCTTCGCGACACACCTGCTCGCCAATGGCGGCGACCTGCGCGCCGTCCAGGAACTGCTCGGCCACGCCTCGCTCTCGACGACACAGACCTATACCGAGATCGACACCCGCAAGCTGAGGGAGGTCTATGCAAAAGCGCATCCGCGCGGCTAGATCGTGTCCATCGCGGCGTCTTCCGCGCCCTGCGTGATGCGTCCGCCATGCCAGGATCGCCCAAGACACCACGCCATCACGACGGCGACGAGCCCCATCGCCGCCATCAGCAGATAGGTGCGTCCGCCATACGCCGCATATAGCGGCCCCGACGCGAAGGTCGCCGAGCCCATGACGATGCCGTTGGCGAACACGGCATAGAGGCTCTGCGCTGTCGCCGACAGGCGCGGCGGAACGGCCTTGAGGATGAAATACATCGCACCCAGATGCGCCAGCGCGAACGTCGCGCCGTGCAGCACCTGCGCGACGATGACGAGCGCGAAGGGCGGATCGAAGGACAGGATGGTCCAGCGCACCACGCAGCCCAGCGCGCCCAGCAGCAACAGCCGCGTCGCGCCGATGCGGCGGAAGAGGCGCAGCGAGACCGAGAACAGCAGCGCCTCGGCGACGACGCCGAGCGGCCAGATCGCGCCGATCACCGCGCCGTCATAGCCCAGCGCCCGCCAGTGCAATCCGCCATAGCCGTAATAGAAGGCGTGGCTTCCCTGGTCGAAGCTCGCCGCCAGCAGGAAGAACAGGAACGCCGTCGATCCCATCAGCTCGCGCGCCTCGGCGAGGGTGGCGCGCAGGCGCACGCCGAGCTGGCCGCGCGCCCGTCCCGCCGGCGGCGCCGGCAGCCAGCAGATGCCCGCGAAGGTCAGCGCCAGCGATACCGTCAGCCACGGCGCCAGCACCACCATGCCCCAGCGCGAGATGGCAAAGCCCGACGCGACATTGGTGAGCGCGAAGACGACCGAATTCCACAGCCGGACGCGGCCATAGTCGAAGCCGAAGCGCTCGGCCAGACGCGTGCTGACACTCTCCAGCAGCGGACTGGCGGCGCTGCCGGCGACGTTGGCCGTCACCGCGGCGACGAAGATCTGCAGTGGCGTCAGCACCCAGTTGAGGGCGAGATAGCCGACAAGCTGCAGCCCGATCAGCCCGATCATCATGCTGCGCCGGTCGCCCGTGGCATCGGCGATGATGCCGGTGATCGGCGGCACGATCACGCGCAGCAGCATGCCGGCCGACAGCAGCGTGCCGATCGCGACCGGGTTCATGCCCTTGTACGCGAGCCAGGCGCCGAAGAACGGGGTGTAGATGCCGCCGCTCAGCCCCCACGCCGCCCAGCCGACGGACAGGCGCAAGGCGATCGGCGAACGTTGGTCAGGGACCGAGTGTGACAAGGCGGCGCGCAGCCATCGCTTTCAGGACGGCCCATATACGCCGTTCCGCGTCGCGCGCGCTATGATCCTCGGCATATATCTGCACTTCGGTCAGCAGCCGCCGCAGCGCATAATTGCCGGCGTTCAAGTCGGAGATGCGCAGCGACGCATCCTTGCTTACAGCCGCCGCGTCCAGCTTCGCCTTCAGCGCCTCATCCGCAACGCTGGGTGCGAGTTCGCCGAACAGCGTCCGCATGTCGCCGTTCTCGGTGAAGCGGATATCCGCGCCGCGGTCATACTCCTTCGCCGCCAGGTTCAGCACCATGCCGATCAGGCCGACCGTGCCGGCGGCGAACGCCGCGCCCTGCTCGCCGACGCCGCCGGCAATCCGCTGCATGGAAAGGCCCAGGATGGTTCCGACTTCGGGGCTCATGTCTCCGCTCCCAGCCGGTCCGCCAGCACCTTGTTGTGGAAGGCGAGGCAGAACCAGCCCGAAAAGGCGTTGATGGGATCGATGTTGCGGCCTTCGGCATATTCGCGTGCTGCCGAGATCCAGATCGCCGCGCCCTTCAGGCTGGCGAAGATCTCCCACCAATACAGCGCCTTGGGCTCGGCCTTCAGGCCGCTGGTCTGCTCCCAGATGCGGATCGCCTCGGCGCGCGCGATCATGCCGCCGGGAAAGGCGACGTCGCCGTTGCACCAGAGCGGATCGATGGCCCAGCCGAGGTCTTCCAGGGGATCGCCCAGATGCGCCATCTCCCAATCCAGGATGGCGCGGATGTCGCCGGCGTCATCGACCAGGAAATTCCCCGTGCGGTAGTCGCCGTGCACGACCGCGATCTTCTGCGCCGGCGGCGGCGGGTTGCGCTTCAGCCAGCGGATCGCGGCCCGCGCGATCGGCTGCGGCTCGCGCTCGTCCTCGTCGATGACCTTCTCCCAGCGCGCCACTTCGTGCATCGCGACCTCGTGGATGTCGCTCTCGCCCTCGAAGTCGGCAAGGCCGACGTCGCGCGGATCGACGGCGGCGATTCTGCCCAGCACGCTGAAGAACTGCTGCCCGACCTTGTCGCGATGCGCCCCGAACGGATCGGGGCTCATGATCGAGCCGGTCTGGCAGTTCTCGATCTCTTCCATGATGAAGAACGGCCGCTCCAGCGGCCCCGGATCGAGCTCCAGCGCCACCGGCTCAGGCACCGGCAGGCCCAGCGCGTGGAACGCCTCATAGGCGCGGTATTCGGTGGTGCGCTCGGTCTCGATCAGGCTGGCTTCCGGGTCGCGGCGCAGGATCAGGCCGCGGTCGCGCCCGCCATAGCGCGCCCGGAAGCGATAGGTTTCGCGCGACGCGCCGCCCGGAATGCGCGCGAGACCCGCCACCGTCAGGTCCGGCGCGTCCAGCTTGCCGCGCAGATAGGCCGCGAGCTTGTCTTCCAGGGCTTTCATGGCGCGGGATCGAAGATGCCGGTCAGCCCATGCGGCGCGAAGGCGCCGACGACCAGTTGCTCCAGCACGCCCGTGCCGCTGGTATCGACATTCGGCCCGGTCAACCTCGCCTCGACGAAGGCCTGGATGTGCTGGAACTGCGGCTCGTTCTCGTTGACCTCGGCGGTCTTGTAGGCGTCGTATCCCACGCGCAGGTCGCCGTGAAAGCGGCCATGCCCCCATTCGGGATGGCCGTAGCCGATGCCGGACATGTAGAAGTTGAATTTCGGCGTCATCTCCGCGCGCCATGCGTCGCCGCGTGCGTCGCGCGTTTCGATCACGGCATGCCTCGCATGCCGCGTGCCGGACTTGTAGTCGATCGTCGACCAGCATGCCGCCATATGCTCGGCTTCGCCGAGCCCTGCCGGGCCGATGACCGAAGCGGTGTTCCACGACTTGCCGCTGGCGTCGGCATTGTTGTGATAGAGCATGAACGTCTCCGGGAAGTTCAGCGGCGACCACAACCAGTAGAACTGCGGCAGGCGCGGCGGCGAAACGCCTTGCGGATTGCCCAGGCCGATCGGCCTGACGCCCCACGACCGGTCTCGCGTGCCGACAATCTTGTCGCGGCTCAATGCGATCCGCCTGCCGGCGACCTCGATCCAGCCTTCATACGAACCGTTCTGCGTCAGCCTTGTGTAGTCCATCATGGTCAGCGGACCCTGACGATAGGTGAAACGCGGCTCCTCCACCGCCAGCGCGCGGGCATGAAATGTGATGTCGCACCTGATGCCGTGCTCTTTGGAATCGGCGCGCACCCGCAACGTCTTCAGGGGCTCGATCACCTCCACCGCAAGCGGCCCGACCGTGGTGTCCATGCGTTCCATGTTGAGAATCTTGGAGGCGCGCAGATTGTGCTGCACGCCGCCATCGATCACCGACAGCGAGACGTCCATCACGTTCAGATGGGGATAAACCCCCAAGGCCGCGGCGAAGAAGATGCTGCCGTCGGGCGAATAGCCGTTGAAGAAGTAGCGGTCGTAGAAATTGCGGTCCGTGCCGGACGTGGCAATCGGCTCCGGCAACTGGTGCACCGGATAGTCGTCGGCTTTGGTCAGCATGGGCGGTTCTGCGGCGTTTGTTTGCGGTTTTGGCCAGCATGCCCCCCCGCTTGGACGGGGGCAACGCCAAAAGATCAGGGTTCCTTTAGGGAAATCCTGTTTGCGTTCGCACGGCGCGGGATGAATTCTCGGAAAACAGCGAAGAGGCGAAACCGCGCCCGCTTGCCAGCTGTATGTCTGTCCGCAATCGGCTTTCAAAAGACTTGCAGAAGTCTTGCGGACTCCGGAACGCTCTGCAGCATGTTTTTGACAAGATGTATCGCGCCCTGATCTGTCCAAGGAATGTCTGCAACCCATGGATGAGCGTGCGGAAGTTTGACCGGACAAAGGAGCGTAGATAGGCTTGCGCGTACTACAGGGATAGACGCGATCAATACAGGGAGGGTTTTCATGCCTGAAGTAAAAAAGACCGTCGATATCGATTTTGACCTTGCCGAACTGGATCTCGACGCGGTCGAGATCATTCCGACCGGGGGCTACCTGGCCATTCCCGAGACCGGCGCATCCTGTTCCCACACGCGCTACGTCTGGGGCTCGAGCCTGGTCACCTGAGCCGAAGATCGGCGATTCGCCTGCAAGCCTGTTGGCTTGCGGGCGGCATCATTCGGCGCCGCTTCTTGCAATCCACCTTGAGTCCGGCGCGGCGCTGGTTGCGCGGTTATCCGTCGCGCATAAGTTTGACCTGACAAAGGTGCGTGGATAGACTTCCGCTCGTTGCGAGGATAGACGCTCAATACATGGGGGTTTTCATGCCTGAAGTAAAAAAGACCGTCGATATCGACTTTGATCTTGCCGAACTGGATCTCGAAGCGGTCGAGATCATTCCGACCGGGGGCTATCTGGCCCTTCCCGAGACCGGCGCATCCTGTTCCATGTCGCATTACGCCTTTGGCTCGAGCTACTGGACCTGAGCTGAAGATCGGCGATTTCGCCCGCAAGCCTGATGGCTTGCGGGCGGCATCCTTTGACGGCGCTTGGCAGGGTCCGCTTTGGATCCGGCGCGGCGCCGGTTGAGCGGTTGCCGGCCGGCGCGCGCTGCCCGGTCCTGGATGGCGAGGCGCGACGCCAATGCCTGACATGGATCGTCACCCCGACATTTGTCGTCACGCAGAAGCCCACGGGACGGCAAGGCGGAGAAGGGTGGACAACAGCGCGGCGTCCTTGGATTCGGCGGCGCGAGCCGATGCCGGCTTTCTTCATCCCAATTTCGTTTTGCGCGTCGCCGGCGAGCCGGCCGCAAGCATCGGCGCCTTGAGCGACGGAACCTCGGTCCGTTTCTTTCAATCCCTGCGCGATGCGGAAGCCGGCGCAAAACGACGTGCGGTGGAGATCAGCGACAAGCTCGCCGAGCGCTACACATCGGTTTTGGAGCAAGCCGACAAGAATCTGTTGCTGCAGCTCAGGCGAGACATCTTCAATCTGCGGCCGCCGGCGGAGCGGTGCCTTGTCAAGGCGCATGCCTGGCTGGAGCCGCCCTTTGCTGCCGCGCTTGGACAGCTGATCGCAGACATCGACGATATCGCTGTGCGCAAGGCGAAGCTGGCGCAGATCCATGACGCCGAGGCGCGCGCCGGCCAGGCCGCGCTTGCGCAATGCTTCGCAAGGCCCAACATCGCTTCGGCGATCCAGCAGGACAATCCGGACCTCCACGGCCGCCTGGCGCGCCTGTACGGCGCAGGCCGCAGTGGGTTTTCGCGCAAGGACGAGAATGGGCTGCACCAGACGTTCCTGACGTTCCTGCTGCGCGCGGCATTGAAGACAAGCCCGAAATCGTCGTTGACGGCCGTCGCCCTGGGTGAATGGTCGGACGGAGCGCCGCAGGCGATCCTGGACGTCCTGCGCTTCGACGCCTGGAATGCCAAACGCCGCGTGCGGATGCGGCAGGGTCTTGTTCGGCTCCTGCTGGAGCCGTTGCAGAAGCATCTGGCCGGACCGGACTCCGACGCCATCCTCCTGCGCAATCCGACCTTGGAGCGAAGCGAAGGGCAATATATCTGGCGACGAATCCAGGGCACGCAGGATCCCCGCCAGATGATGGTCGGCATCGCCGACGCGATCGTCAAAATCAAGGCGAGCCGCGTACTGGACGTTGTCCTGGCGATTTTCGACGATGCCCAGGGCGGTTTGACGCCGGCCCGGTTCGCCGAGGCGCTGGCGGCGAAAGCATCGGCCCAGGACGCGTCGACGATCGCGGACATGCTCGACAAGGCGCTGACGCAGGGTCTTCTCGTGATCGGGACGGCCGCCGGCGCGCAGGCCGATGCGCTCGATTGGGCGCGGGACCGGACCGGGCGGCTCCGCACGCCGCTGGCGCGCGCGGCCGAACGGGATCTGGCCGGACTCGAAACGTCGCTCGCGACCTACGGCGATGCCGAGGAAAGCCGCCGCGGCGCGTGTCTGATGCAGGTCGAACAGGCGTTCGACGCCGTCGCCCGGACCTTGGGATCACCGCTGCGCGCCGCAACGTCGCGGCCGATCCTGCACGAGGACTGTTCATTTCGGTCCTCGCACCTGCGCCTCGACCCGCGTGCGCTGCGGGTCGTCCGCGGCGACCTCGACGAACTCGTCAAGGCGTCGGCATTGTTTCCGGCTTATGGCCGCCTGCGATACTGGATCGTCGAACGGTTTCTCCGCGCGTTCGGGCCGGGCGGCATGTGCAGCGACGTCGCCGGCTTCCTCCGTGCGCTGGCCGAGGAGATGTCCGGCGCCGCGCCTGCGCCGCAGAGCGGCGACGCCTTCGCGCCCATGGGCATCTTCGACTTTCCGCTGGCGCATGACCTGCATGCGGTGTCGCGAAAATTTCTCGGCCATCTGGAGGACGGCATCGCGCGGCACGCGCCTTTCGCCATGGACGGCGCCCTGTTGGCGCGTCTTCAGGCAAGCCTGCCGGATTTCGTCCAGGCCGAGCGCCACAGCTACTGCGTCAACGGCCAATTCCTCGGCTTTGGCGGCGCCACGCCCGGCTTTGTCATCAACCAGCTCTATCCCGGCAATTCGCGCATGATGTCGCGATTCCTCGAAGACGATCCGGCGAAACTGCAAAAGGTATCGCGCTACCTCGCGCAGCTGTCGAACGGCCGCCGCCATGCCGCCATCCCCGGCGTCTTCGGGTTCAACGCCAATGTCCATCCGTCGCTGGCCGATCTTGAAATCGCGATCGATCCGTTCGAGCGGGAATTGCCGTCGCGGCCGTCGTTGAACCTGGACGATCTGACGTTGCGCTACGAAGCGCCGACCCATCGCCTCGTGCTGTGCACCAGGGCCGGCGAGCCGATCGAGGCGTATTATTTCGGCATCCTGAACACCTCGAACCTGCCCCATATCCATCAGTTGCTTGATGCCATCGGCGGAACCGGACACGCACCCGTCGCATTGGCCCGCGTCCTCGCCGACCGCAACGACGCCAATGCGGGCTGCGTCATTCGCATTCCGCGCCTTTGTCTGGGCTCGCTCGTGCTTGTCCGCGCAACGTCGCATGTGCCGTCGGCCTTGCTCCCGGATGCGGGTTGCACCGACGCGGAGTTTTTCTACCGCCTCCAGGATTGGCGCGGCGAAAACGCACTTCCGCTGGAGGTCTTTTTCAGCGCGGCGCCGCCGGATCGCGGCAGCCCCGCGCCTGTGAACGCCAGGCCGCCGAAGTGGCGCAAGCCCATGTATCTCGATTTTTCCAATCCCCTGGCGGTTCGGCCGTTGCAGCGCCTGCTGCGGGTGCACCAGGGCGACGTGATCTTCGCCGAGGCGCTGCCGTCGCGCTCCGACACGATCGTCGATGTCGCGGGCGCCGGCTATGTCAGCGAGATTTCTCTCGAGATCGGGCGCGGAGGATAGTGCGCATGTGGTGCGTCATACGGACCGTGTATTACGAGCGCGATCATACGGCGCTGCTGCTCGACGCGATCCGGCCGCTGGTCGAGGAGTTGCGCCACCGCTTCGGTCTGAGCCGCATCCTCGTTCGCCCGCACTGGGTGAACGGCCCGCATCTGGACCTCGTCATGGACGCCGATGCCGAGGTTTTTCGCGATGCGATATTCCCGCACGGCGCGGCGGTCCTGTCTGCCTGGCTCAAGGCGCATCCCTCGACCACGGTGCTGGACGAGGCTGCGTTTCTGGAACAGTGCCGCGCCATGGCTGTGATCGAAAACGAGGACCGGCCGGTGTTCCCGCTCAATCCCAACAACACCGTCCTGGCCGGCGATTATCACCGCGCCGCGCCGCTGGATATCGCCGAATTCGGCGAGGCGCGGGACGATTTTCTCAGCGACAGTCTCGATGTGCTGTTCGAGGTCTGTGCCGCGGCCAGGAACAACAGGGGGACGCTTTTCAGATATGTCGTCGGCTTGCTGGCCAGCGTCGGCGCCGTCAGGCCCAACGGCGACTATGCCTTCTGGCCGCTGTCTTTCGTGGCCCATGTGCAGGGTTTCCTGCTTTCGAATCCGAAGGCGGGCGAGCGCTTCGCGGCGGCAGCGACGAAATTGGCGGACATGATCACCGCCCAGTTGCTGCAACTGGGCCTTTCCCAGGGGACGGACCAGGCGCCGGGAGACGACGCAATTCTGACGCGCTGGATTTCGGCCTTGCGGCGCCTCGATGAGCGGCTGAAGAGTCTTGTGTCGGTGCACCATGCCGAGATCAACCGGCGAAGATTTCCACCCGGTGTCGGCGGCGGCGCCGAGCCGGACGTGCCGACGAATTTGCCCCAGCCTCCACCCGAGCTCATGAGCAACGACGACGTCCCCATGTTCAAGGTGTTCAAGACCGCCTTGCACATGAATTTCCGGTTCATGATCAACTTCGTCTACATGACGCTGCCGGTCGTAACCATCTCCGGCGCCGAACGCGCCTGCCTGTGCTACGCCATCGCCGAAGTGTGCATGAACCGGCTGCCCGACATCTATGCGCGGGCGGAAGAGCGCATGCGGGCGCTGCAACGCGAGGCGGCCTTGCTCTATTAGCATGCAGCTCATCCTCAAAGACCATGTGACGCTGCACCGGGTCGACCAGGGCGTGTATGTCCGCGCCGGCCTGCGCGGCTTTCTGATCAAGGGCCGCGACGCCTATGCTGCCGCGGCAAAGCTCACCGGGCTGATGGACGGCCGGCACACGCTGGCGTCCCTGCAGGCGGGCATGCCGGAAAATGCGCGGCCTTTTCTGAACGGACTCGTCGAGCAACTGATGCAGGCAAACATGCTGCATCATGCGGAGGCCACGCCGGAAAATTCGGCGGCGGCAGATGCGCAGCGCGCGCTGCGGATGCACAATGAAGCATCCGCATGGTTTCGGTCCGCCACGCAAGCCTTGCCTGGCAGTGCGGCGGCAAGCCCCCTTCAGGGGCGGGTCGGCTTTTGCAGCTCTTCGGCGGCTCTGATGAAAGAACTCGCCGCACCCCTTGTCGCTCAGGGGAGCGAAATATTTTTTTGCTCCGCAGAGGAATTCACCGCCGCGCCGGGCGACTTGGTGGTCGCGATCTTCGGCGCCTCCGACCGGATTGCCGCGCACCGCGTCGCGGCGCAGGCATGCGCAAGTGGCGCTGTACTGCTCTCGATCGAAACCGATACCGGCTCGGTTCGTCTGGGACCGATCACTCGCACGGACAGGCGCGGCTGCGTCGGCTGCGTCGATGCCTGGAGCAAGGCGGTCGTGGAGGCCGGACACGCCTCGCCCTGGCCGAAACCGTTCCTGGAGGCGCTGGCCGGCCTCCTGCACCAGATGGTTCTTGCCCTGCGCGGGGGAACGGCCGGTTCGGCTCTCGAAAACGCCGTGCTCCGGTTCGACACCGAGACTTGCGATTGGTCGCGCCACTCCTTCGTTCCGCATCCCGATTGCGGCCTCTGCTCGGCGCCCGCCCGGGACGCGATCGCGCTCGCCGATGAGATGGCGCAATTGGCCAGGCCGCATCCGGTTTCGGGCGACTACCGCGAAGCCGGTCCCGGCGCGGGCCTGCCGGCGCTGGAGGCCAGGCTCGTGGATCCGTATTGCGGGCTGGTGCGAAAGCTGGAGGAGGCGCCGAACACGCTGCTGCATCCGATGACCCTCGCGGTCTTTCCGTCGGACGACGATCCATCGCTGGCTGAGGTCGGCGTCGGGCGCACGCCAAGCCGTGAGGCCGACAGGACCGTCGCGATTCTGGAGGCGCTGGAACGGTTCGCGGGCTCCAGGCCGCGGGGCGGCAAGCCGGTCGTGACCGGCAGTTTCCTGGCGCTTGGCGATGATGCGGTCGACCCGCGCGCCTTCGTGTTGTGCGATCCCGCCCAATACGGCGAGCCCGGCTTCCGGCTCGCACCCTATCGGGAGGATCAGGCCTATCGCTGGGTCTGGGGTTATTCCTTCCGGCGGCGGTCCGCCGTGCTTGTGCCGGAGCAGCTCGCTTACCGAAGTCCCGCCGCGCTGGAAGACGGCGACCGCTTTGTCCTGGAAACATCCAATGGCTGCGCGCTCGGAAGATCGCTGCCCGAAGCGATCCTCTACGGATTGTTCGAGGTGATCGAGCGCGATGCCTATTTGACGACATGGTATGGGCGCCTGCCGGCGACGCCGCTCGATCTTCGCGGCCTCCGCGACGATCACCTCGATACGCTGGTGGCGCGCGCCGGCGCAAGCGGGCTGAAAATCCATGCTTGCGATGTCGGCGCCGGTCTGTCCTTGCCGACGATAGCGGTGCTGCTGGTCGATGCGTCGGACGCGGCGCCCACCGCATCGGTCTGCGCCGCCGGTGGGCACTTTGATCCGCGCAGGGCCTTACGCGGCGCTCTGGTCGAAGCCTGCACCCACATCGTCCGGCGGGATGATCGCGCCGTGGCCGCCCGGCATCGTCTGGCGCGGGACATGCTGGCCGATTCCGGCCGGGTCCGGACGATGGACGACCATGGGATCCTCTACAACCTGCCGCAGAGTGCCGGGCGCCTGACGTTCCTGTTCCAGGGCCCGCTGCGCGGAATCGAGTCTCATTATCCGGATCGGCCGGGCCTGTCGGCGCCTCACGACAGGAACGCGGCCCTGGTGCGTCTCATCGGCGAGGTCCTGGATACGGCGCAGGACGTTATCGTGATCGACCAGGGATTCGATACGATGAGCGAGCTTGGTTTTCGCTGCGTGAAAGTCCTGGCGCCGGGTCTTCTGCCCATGACGTTCGGCCACCAGTATCGCCGCATCTCTGCGGACCGCATCCGCAAGGCCCTGCGGCTGCGCGGCGCGGCCGATGCGTACAACAAGGATGCCGCATGGCTACCGCACAATTTCCTGTAGAATGGCAAGCGCTGCATGTCTTCATGCCGCCGCCCGGGTTCGACCGGTTCCTGGTGGAGAGCGTCGTGCCGGCGATCGCGAACGCCGCGGGCTCCAGCCCTGCGAAGTGGTTCTTCATCCGCTTCGGCGAGGGCGGCCACCACTTGCGTATCCGGGTTCGCGGCCTGGATGGCGCCGCGTTGGATGGCCTGCGTGAACGTCTTGCGCGCGACGTGGCGCACGTCCTGGAAGCGGACACGGGGTCGCGCGACGCGGACCAGCCGCCGCCGCTCGCCGCCGCCATGATTTCCGGCACCGACTTCCATGCCGAGGGGACGGTGCGGGCGTTTCCCTACGAGCCGGAGGTGCAACGCTATGGCGGCGCGGACGCCTTGCCGATCTGCGAGACGCTGTTCTGCTCGTCGTCGCAATTGGCGACGCGCGTCATCGGCGGCAGCCTGGCGGACGTCTCGCGCCGGATGACGCAGGCGCTCGACCTCATGCTGGCGGTGCCGGTGTGTCTGGCGAAGGACGGCCCGGACGCGTTCGCGTTCTTTGCATCCTATGCGGTGCTGTGGCGCACGGCGCTCGGCAAGCAGGCGGCACAAATCGGCGACACGCCCACGACACTGCAAAGGCCCGCGATCGAAAAGCGCCTGCAGCAGCTGGCGGCCCTCAAGGGCGAAGAGGCCGGCAGCCGCACCGTCAGCGGAATTTGGCTCCGGCAACTCGGCTGGGCGCTGGACCGGTTCGGTGCGTTGGCGGGCGAAGGACGCCTGATCTCGCCGATCGACAACAAGGCGGCGGCGCCCGCCGAAAGGTTCGCCGAAGCCGTGCTCAGCATTTTCGTCTCCCAGATGCACATGATGAACAACCGTCTGGGTCTTTCGCCGCTTGACGAGCTTCGGCTGGCTTCGGCCTTGGGCGCGCTGAAAGACGGCGGGTGAGGCGGTCCGCGGGTTCCCCCTTCGAGGCGGCGGGGGCTCCCACCACGTCGCATTAACGAATGAGGGATAGGCCGGGAAACCGGCGCGGATACGGCGCCCTTGCCCTCTGGCCTGTAGCCGGATACACGACCGCCCGGAACGGCATCTTTTCGCGCGGCAAGGCCTCGAAATCGGAAGACGGTTGAGAAAAGGCCCCCGCTCGTAGACAATGCGCAGACAGGCGCGAGAGCGCAGCAGGAAAAGCCAGGTAAGCCGCCTTAGCTCAGCCGGTAGAGCACCGCATTCGTAATGCGGGGGTCGCGTGTTCGAGTCACGCAGGCGGCACCAGCCTTTTTGGCCCCCAAGCCTAACGCTAGTCTCAACATAGTCTCAAGATTTTCTTGGGGGCTGAGTCAGTCTGACTCACCGATGCAAAACGGCGGGTGTCCCGCGCGCTGCCAAGGCTCGGTTAGTAGCTCAGGCATAGGCATTCGCGGCGCGTCGTCCCGAACCGCTTTGAACAGGAAGGCGGCGTTGTTCCCAGCCTGACCGCCAAGCCGCCCGAGCATTTCGATCATGCGCGCCTCGCTGGTCGTGAGCGTCAGTACGAGAAGGTTTGGAATGCCGAAGTGCGACCTGTGGACCTGACGGTCCATCACTTCCAGATAGGCGGTGAGCTTTCTCATGTACGAGGTCTGATTCGGATTAGTCCGCACCACGGGCATCGTCCCTCGATCCGCTTCCAGTGCGAAGAACCGATATGCTTTGGTCCCGCCGGACCCATACTCGATACCGAACAGGCCGTCCGGCACTAGATAACCCCCAGAAGGCAGCGCTCGCGCTCTTTGCCGGACTTGGCGGTATGCTCGGCTGGGGCGTTGCTGATTTCTTCGCGAAGAAATCGATTGATGAGATTGGCGATATCGTAAGCCTCGTGTGGGCGCACGTTGCCGGGTCTGCTGTGCTCCTAGCTTTTGCGGTCGGCTGGCTCGCGAGCGGTCACGCAATCGCGTTGCCTACAACCCCCTCAACTTGGGCGGGCCTCGCATTCTTCGGTGCGCTTCAAGGTGCGGTGTATCTCTTTGTGTACATCGGTTTTGGCAAGGGCCAGGTCTCGATACTCAATCCGGTATTCGCGTCGTTCTCCGGTTTCGTCGCGCTAATCTCGATTGTGTTTCTCGGTGAGGCAGTGACGACGTTCAACGTCGCGGCGCTCGCTGTGCTGTTCGTCGGCATCCTGCTTATCAGCATCGATCTGAACGCTCTTCGAAACTTTCGGCTTCAAGTGGTGCCGGGCTTTCGCGAGATCGCAATCGCCACGGTCCTCGCGACGACATGGACCCTTGGTTGGAACAAGTTCGTATCAGCAAAGGACGGTCTGTCCTTCGCGATATGGATGTACCTCGCAATGACAGTCGCGCTTCTGATCTATGCGGCCGTCCGGCGTATTCCGCTTCGGTTCGACAAATCGCACATCTGGAAGTTCCTGTTTCTCATCGGTCTGTTTGAAGCCGTTGGATATGTTGCCATAAGCCTCGGCTATGCGGGCACCTCACATACCAGCCTGATCGCGCTTCTCTCTGGCGGCTTCTCGCTTCCGACGCTGTTTCTTGCGCGCCTGTTTCTGCGTGAACGGTTGCTCGGGACGCAAATCGTCGGCGGGTTGGTGATCGTCGGGGCGGTGATGCTGCTCGCGCTCGCGTAGTCATGCACGATACACACCCAGCGGCGTTTGATGCAGAGTTCGTCGCGGCGCTGCCGCATGAGACGCCGTACTTCTTGTTTTCTGAAACGAAGTTGCTCGCACGCATCCGTGAGTTCAGCCGACATTTTCCGAACGTCGCGATTCAATACGCGCTGAAAGCCAACTCCGACCCGGCTGTTCTTCGTATACTCGCCGACGCGGGCTGCGGTTTTGAGGCGGCATCGAGGTATGAGCTTCGGTTGCTCAAAGCCATCGGAGTGCCGCCGGAGAAGATCATCTACGGAACTTCGGTCAAATCTGCCCCGCACATCCAGGAGTTTGCGGCGTATGGCGTTGACTGCTTTGCGTGTGATTGCCGCACCGAGTTAGAGAAGATTGCCGCGAATGCTCCCGGCTCGCGTGTCTATGTCCGGCTCGCGGTGAGCGACGCTGGCAGCGTGTTCAAGTTCTCAGAGAAGTTCGGGACGGATCGGACTACAGCGGTCTCACTGCTTGGCTTGGCGGCTTCACTGGGACTTCGGCCATATGGGCTTAGCTTTCATGTGGGGTCTCAGTCTCACAATCATCGCGCCTGGGCGAACGCGCTAGCGGAACTGCGCGATGCGATGTTCGCGCTAAGCCAAGCTCGCATCAAATTGGAAATACTTAATCTTGGCGGCGGGTTTCCTTGCCAATACGCCTCGACTGACACCGTACCGACGCTGGCCGAGATCGGCGTCGAGATATTCGAGCAATACCGTCAGCTTCCATATGGATACAATCCGCTCCGGCGCGTGCGTGACGATAAAATCCCGCTTGCGGTCTCGGGTCTATTGGAAACGCTCAAGAAAATGTGGCCAGATGCTTGGGGCGTCCGCATGGAACACGTCCTGCGCAATACGCTGTACGCACTATTAGAGCGCAACGATGCCAAGCTGCCCGACATCCTGCGGCTGTATTCCGATGACGACTACCGGAAGGAGGTCGTGTCCGATATTCGTAACGAGGTGGTGAAGCGTTTCTGGCTGAATGAATTTGAGGAATATCCCGCGCGCCTTCGCGCGGAAGCCTGCGCCCCCATTCAGAACAAGCTCGGCGCGCTTCTATCGGACCCGACGCTGTATCGCATTCTAGTGGACCCTGAGATTGATCTTCGGTTCCGGTCACTCATGGATGAGGGAAAGGTGTTGCTCGTGAACGTCGCCAAGGGGCGGCTCGGAGAGGACAGTGCGTTGATCCTTGGAGGTCTGGTGGTCTCGACCCTCGGGCTTGCTGCTTTCAGCCGCGCCGAACTTTCGCCGGACAAGCGCAATCCCTTTTTCGTGTATCTCGATGAGTTCCACAACTTCACCACCCTCATGCTCGCGAACATGATGAGCGAGTTGCGGAAATACGGTGTTGGGCTGACGCTCGCACACCAGCACATGCACCAGCTAGAGCCGGACATTAGACACGCGGTACTCGGCAATGCTGGGACGCTGATTTCATTTAGGGTGGGGCCGGACGATGCGTCGGTATTAGCGAAAGAATTCCATCCGACCTTTGACGTTCAAGATGTCCTCAACTTGCCGAACCGAAATGTGCTGCTGAAGGTGATGATTGACGGAACACCAAGCACGCCATTCAGTGCAGAAGCCATGAACACGGCAGGCGTCGAGCGGAATGGAAATGAAACCGCGATCCCATCCAAGCCCTCGGGCAGCACCATGCAGTCGGACTTCCTTGACGTGCGTTCGGCTCCATAGGGCACCACACGCTGTGTCATCGAGCCCGGGGCGGCCCAAAGAACAGATATTCAATCCAGCGGATAGTTGGCATAGGCGTCGTTGCGCCAGCGGAAATTGGTGAACGTAATGGTCACGCTGAAATCGAGCGACTTAACCTGATGCCACCAGCCGAGCGGCATGAAGAGGATTTCTCCCGGCTCGAGCAGCACATCATAGATGCGTAGCCCTTCCAGACGGGGGTAGCTCTTCGGATTGATATTTGAATCTTCAAGGTCGGGAATTGCGCTGAACACATGTCGCTCATTGTAAAGCTTTCCAACCTCGGCCGCGGGCGCGAGCTTGACGCGTTTGCGGCCGACAATTTGGGCAATGAAATTGTTGGTTAGGTCGTGGTGGAGAGAGGTCACCGTGCCAGCGGGCCCGATCCACATCATGCCGTGGGGAGTGGCGGCCTCAGCATCGAGAAATTTTTCCAGGACTCCAAGATCGTCATGCAGCACGGACAACGCTTCGGCGTTGCGCTCTGAATTGTATGCCGTAAGGTAAGCGTCGTTCCCTGCACCAGGCCGCAGGATCTGGTCAATAAAAAGGTTGAAGGGCGCCACGCGCCGGTGAGTGTCCTTATGCATCTCGAATTCCCGGTCGAGGTTCCGCTCGCCCTGGAATTCGATGGGGCGAGCGCCGACTCTCGTCTTGAGATATTCCGGCGTCCAGCGCACGAGCGCCGGCCAGTTCGCCAATTCGCCCGTCAGGATCACCGGCCGGTTCGCCGCATAATACCGCTGAAGAAATTCTTCGGCGCTCAGTCCGGCGCGCCGTTCAATAGTGGTGAGCCCGGGCGCCAGGTCGCGAAGGTATTCAACCGACTCCAGCAGCCATTCCCGTTTCGCAAGAGCACGGCGCAATTGGGCGCATTCTTCCGGCGAATCCTTTGCCACGTCCCGATGGGTCAGCGCTTGCGCTACCGGTTGCGGCCAGGCGTCCTCGGCTGGTGCGGTTGGTACCTGGGGTGCAGTGCTCGCGTCGAAGCGCCTTAGGCGCAGCTTTGAGCGATGATTTTTGGTAAGACTTTGTCCGTCGGCATCGACGCCGCGATAGTAGTGCTTTTGCCAACGATCGGACGGCGTGTGCGGCGGGCTGGTCGCCATACGTTCGTGAAATTCGTCACGTGCCCGGCTCCACACCTGAAATCGCGCCATCGTCGCAGGATCGGACCCCAACGGCTCAAATTTCGGCGCGAAGGCTTCGATCGCCCCGCGCTCGACGGGAAAGAAGAAGCAGATCGGCTCCATGGCGTCGAAATGAATCCAATGCCCAGGCCGCGTGAAGCGCCAGTTCATTGTAAAAGTGAATGGCGACCAATCGGTCTCGATGACTCCGGCTAAAGGGGAGATGCCATCCTTGGGGCGATTGGGCGATCCGCCCACCCAAAGATCCCAACCCTCCGGCGTGCGGAAGATGCCTTCTATATGAAACGTCACAATTCCCTGACCGAACAGCGACACCGGAAGCCGTTCGGGCGCGGCACCCGGTTCGGGTCGGATTGTGATTGCATCAACACCCGCTTCGCCGTTCCAGATGGCGTCGAAAGTACAAGGGCTCAGAACCTCCCAGCCATGCGCGTTGGCGATGTTGAGCGGCAGGCAACGATAGGCGAAGGATTCCGGCGTATCATCCATCCAGGCGCGGGTCGCGGGCGCCGGTCTGATCAGCGGCGCCCAGCCAGGATGAAGGTAGCAGATCAGCTCCATGTCTATCGTCGCAGCTGCGCTCACGGATCCTGGTGCAACCCGCGCTCGGCGCCCAAGAGGGGCGCATGCCCCGCTGCCGCACTTTGACGGGATGACCCCGCAACATTTTCGCCCGAACGCGAAGCGGCCTGCGAGATGTGGAAGACGTCCTCGACCGATTTGATTTCCGGCAGGATGTAGACAATGCCGTTCGTGCCCGTGAACGTCTTGAGCACAACGCGCTCGTAAAATTCTACGGGGACATTAATGCAGCCATAGGAGATCCGGTTGTCTAGCGGAGACGGCGTCGCCAGTCGCTCGGCCCGATGGTCGCCGGGTGTGCCTTTGATCACGCGATGCAGAGACAGAGCGTTTTTGTAATCGATCCAAAGAATATCTTTCTCCAGGTCATGGCCAAGAGTTGCAACGAATCGGCCTGCGGGCGTCGTTCGTTCATCCGGTCGTATGGCCGATAGCTTCTTGCTGCCGATCCCCAGCACAGTGTCGTCGCCGCGCGCTTTGCCCAAAAGCGCGGGAGCGGCTCCGAGCAAGCGTCCTGCTCTGTCGAAGACGAACACTTTCGCCTGGATTTTGTCGACGATGATAAAGGGCAGATCGCCATTATCGCCCGAAATCACGACCCAATCAGCGACGCGTCGCGTATCGTTGGAGGCGGATTCGCCCAGAAAATCCACTCGCGACGCCGGGGTCTCCACCAGCGACGGAACCGCCGAAACGGGACGGTCCACCGCGCCTGCGTTCGCTTCGCTAATGTGTGCGAGGGGCGATGTCTCGCGCGCCACAGCGGCGGCGGGCCATGCCAGCGCAACAGCCCAAAGAAACAACCCAATTCCCTCTGCCGCATTCCTCGCTTTCATCAGAGCCGTGTCCCCCTTCTCTTGCCCTAATGACGGTCTTGCTTGGGTGGATAGACCGGAGGGACATAGGTCTCGGTGACGACCGGCGGCGCCGGCGGTGGTGGCATTCGCACTCCGCCAGCGACCACGGTGACGTTTGGGATTTCCGGACTTGGTACAAATATCGGCGGAATCTCTGATGTCTGAGGTGGTGTCGGCGTTGGTGTGGGCGTGGGTGTTGGTGTCGGCGTTGGTGTCGGTGTCGGTGTCGGTGTCGGTGTGGGCGTTGGTGTCGGCGTGGGTGTTGGTGTCGGCGTAGGGGTCGGTGTCGGTGTTGGCGCCGCGGTGATTGTGCCAGTCGTTCTGCCACCGCTCGTGCAGCAGGACACCGGAAGGGCGTAAAGGTCTGCGGACGGGCCCGCCAGGGTGTAGCCGGTGAAGGTTATCCCGATGTCTGTTCCGGGAGCCGAGCTGTCATAGACAGCGGTCGCGCCGGGGCCGGCCACCAGGGTGACCCCGGCGGGCAGACCGGAGGCGGGCGTGCTTTTGAATCCCGCAAGCGTGGCGTTCGCCGTGCCGTCATCGACCTTGGTCGCGGCCGGGAACACCAGCATATGCTGGGTGAGCGTGGCGCCGCCGGTCAGAGTGAAGTTGACGGAATAATCCGTCGGCGTTGTGTACGACGTCGGATTGTAGTCGATGACGACCGGCGCATTCGGGCCTGTCACGGTCGCACGCGGCGCCAGCGGAACAAAGATCAATGTGCCGCCGGCCACGCCCGGCCCGGTGCCGCCATTGCCGGCGATCATCAGCAGACCGAGCGTCAGGCCGAGACTCTGTGCGGGGATCGTGCTGCCTCTGGTCAGCGTGATGGCGGCGTCCACCGTGATATCCACCGCGGCGCATATCGTGATGTTGCCATCGGTCGTCGTCATGGATCCGACCCGGTTCAGGAACACATTGCGGCCGGCGCTCAACAGGACGCTGCCGTTGGTCGTCGTGATGGCGGCGTTCACGTTGACGTCGCGTCCGCAACACACAACGAAGTTTCCGTTGGTGGCGGTAATCGCCCCGTTTATGGTCACATCGCGCGCGGCGTTCAGGGTCAGCGTGGTCGTGCTGGGGGTCGCCGTCCAGCTGACTGCGTCGTTGACAACGATGTCGCCGTTGCCCGGCGTTGTGGAATGAAGATTCGTTACGGGAGGCGTTCCGGGGTCCGTCGTATCCGGCGCATTCACCGTATCGATGACGACGCTGTTGGTGACCAGAAGGGCGGAGAGTGTCGCGCCGGAAATGTTGCCGCCTGGGCCGATCGTGAAGTCCTGGGGATCGATGTGCCAAGTGCCGGTCAGACCGAACGGAGCCGCTGTCGTGATGTGCGCGATGTCCGCGACGTTCACGACCTGGGCAGAGGTCTCGATAGAGCCCCCATTGCCGCCGTGTGGAGCGCTGGCATCGAGTGTACCCGATACGTTCGTCGTTCCGTTCTGCATGTCGCCCAGCAGCTTGATCGTGCCGCCGCGCGTATCGACGGTTTGCGCCCTGATGACGCCCGTATTGTTGACCGCCGCGCTGATCAGTTGGCTGGCCGACAGCGCCGTCATCAACACCTGTCCGCCATTGGCCATGATCAGGCCGCCGTTCTGCGCCAGTGCGCCAACGGCGCCTTTGTCGACGGCGATATTCAGCAATCCGTCTCCCGCCATATCGAGCGTCACTGCATTCCCGGCGGCCAGCGCCACCGTGCCGAGTCTGGCGGCGATCACGCCTTCATTGTCGACATGTGCTCCCAGCAGCGCGACATAGCCGCCGTTGGCGTTAATTGATCCCTGATTGAGAACCGGACTGTTGCTATCTCCGGAGAATGTGTAATTGCCCGACATGAAGTCGGCATTGCTGATCCCGAGCGTGGACGCCACGAGTCCGCCGACATTCACCTGCGCGCCCTTGGCAAACAGGATGCCGTTCGGGTTCACCAGGAATACGCTGCCGTTGGCCGTCAAGCGGCCGAAGATCGAAGATGGATCGGGGCCCAATACGCGATTCAGCGCGACGGAGCTGCTATTGGGCTGCCGGAAAGTTACGGCCTCGTTCGGAGCGATATTAAAGCTCCACCAGTTGATCGCCGCATTCTGGCTGAATTGGTTGATCGTCAGTGTGCGGTTCGTACCCGAAATTCTGGCTGCGCCGGCGACGACCTCCCCGCTCGTCGGCAGCGCATAGGCGACCGAACCGCTGTCCAGCAGCAAAAGGCCAGCCAACCCGCACATCGCCACACCTGCGCACCGGGCGAGAGCCGTCGAGTGCAACCAGTTTTGCTTCAGATCGGATTTGACAGCAGCGCTGCCGGAACGACGCAATCCCGCGTCGCCAAACACGCAACGGCTTCTCGTCATGGGGGAAGGCTCCTGCCTCGATAGACGCAAAGTAAGCCCCGGCACATTACTACCAGACAAACCTTCACGCGTATATAGAGGTCTGTACCTCTGCTCAGTACCTACTGAATTTCTGGCAGCTGGCCGTATTGCTCGATCCATCAGAGCCACCAGGGGGTGTTTCGATGCGTGATCTGTTTTGGCTTCCGCGGGCGCAGATGCGCCGAAGCATTGCGGCCCGCAAGAGGCTGTTCGTAATCGCTATATAGGCTCGAGCCGTCCAGGTGTGTTCCATCGGAGCTTCGCCGCAGAGAAGCGCGAATTCCGACGTTGCCGGACCCTAGAAGTATTTGACGCCGTGTACCCAGAAGCCGCCGAAACTATCCGGTGCGGAGGTGGCGTGCTGATTGCCGAGCCGCCAGGCGCCGGTTACGGAGATCGAGAAATTGTTGGCCTCGGCCCACTCGACTCCGACGCCTGCGCCGCTTCGGCTGGCGCTGTTGGGCCCGATGAACCATGGGGATTTGTTAAGTGTCACAGAGCCGGTATCGACAAAGCCGATTAGTTGCACATCGCCGGGCAGGCTCTCGATAAACCGCGGCAAAAGGAACCTAGCTTCAAGGGTCGCGATGTATCCTTCGTCGCCAAACGACTCGCCTTCCGGATAGGCTCGCACGCCATATGCGCCGCCCAACTCCATCTTCTCGCTGATGTCCAGGTTCTTGGACGCGACCTGCCCGCGGACCAATCCGTACAGAGACAGGGAGTCTGTCAGGTGTTGCAGCCGCGCCGCGCTGAAATACAGTTTGGCATATGGCCCGTTGGTCCGCGCCGTCGCCGCGTCCACCGCCCGCGCCAAGGGGCTCTGAATGTCGAGCGTACCGAAACTTGCGATGAGCTCGTAGAAATTCCATCCGCCGCCGCCAAACATGTCGCGAAGTTCGCCCCGGATGCCCGGGCTTACAACCCATGCCTGTCTGTCGGTGACGCTGGATGTGGCGCCTATCTTGTCGTGGAACGTCCTGTAGTCGAAATCGATCACGCCGTAGAGATTGTCATCGTACGAGCGGATGATGGGGTAGTTGCCATAGAGGCTGCCGATCTGCTCCGTGCCGGTGGCATGCAGGATGGAAAACTGCCGACCCAACTCATAATCGAAGTAGGTATACGCAAGGCCCACCGCCCCGTCCTCGACCTGGGCCTGGTAGAATGCGCGACCGTACATCATGCCACCGGTCGTAGATGCCAGGATGCGGGCGCTCAGGACATCCCCGATCCCGAGGGGTTCATTGAAGTTCACGGTCCCCCCGAGACGATAGACGCCGGTATAGGGATTGCCCGCGTTGTCGGCTTCGACACTGCCGGTCACCCGTGCGCCGGGTGTCACGCCAACGGTCAGGTCGGACGATCCGACTTCGGAACCGGGGGCCAATGTCGAATTCACCCCGACGCCGGGAATGTCCGAGATAATCAGCAGGCGACGCTCAAGCGGTCCGGCGACGACCGGATCCCCACTATTCAGACCATCAAGAACATCGTTGAACACGTCGTCCGAAACGTTTGTGCGGTTGTCCAAATTTATCTTGCCGTAGCGGCCCTCGATCACCGCGATGGTTACGATTCCGTCCTTGACGTCCTGCGGCGGCAGATAGGCCTGGGCCACGAAATAGCCGGCCTGATTGTAGAGTTCTGTGATTTTCGAAGCGAACGCGCGCAAATCCGCCAGGCTCAATTCACTGCCAGGCTTGAATCCAGTGACTCCGATCAGTTCGGCTTCGGAGAAGTGCCTAGCACCTGACACATGCAGCGCATTGACCAGGAATTTTTGTCCTGCAGGCAAAGGGCTGGCCGAAGGCTCGGCTTGCCGGCTTGGCAGACTGGGAGTCGGCTTTTGCAATGTCGGCGGGAGCGGGATCTGCTGGATAGCTCCGCCAGCACCGACGGTCTGGGAGAGAGCATTCTGGCTCATCCCGAACAGGGCGATCGCGAACAAGCTTGTCTTCAAGACCGATGCGGCGAACCCGGTCTGGAGAAATTTCCGGCGACGCCACTTGAAAGCGCCTGAGGAACCACAGGAGAGATTTCTTGCGCGGCGTCGATCATGCTTCCCGCTCGGAAGGGTGATCGCCTTGTGACAGAGGGCGCGGCCGTCCGCACCGCCGGTCGTCGCCAAAAGTTCGATGCTCATCTCAGCCCCCTACAGACAAAAGGTGATGCTCTACTCACGCTTGACTACTAGAGCACTCATCCTACAGATGTGGTAGAAAAGCGACATACCAAAAATGTAGGATATGACGAACGTCGAGAACTGCACCTTCCGGACCTAATACTGGAAAAACAAGTGCTTCCAATTCTATGGCAGGCTGTTGAAAAACCCCTAGCGGATTTGGGCTTTTGGTGATTCCGTCAGTGCGCAATTGCGTCGAGGGATTGACGTGCTCTCCGGTATGTCCTCGTTCAGGAGGAGAGTCTGTTCTGGTTATGGTCTGAGCCCACTCTCTGGATCGCCGGAAGGTAGTTTTCCGGCTTTGTCACGACGGCGGGCTGGATGCGCCATCGTGATTCAGCAACGTGATTGGGGGTTTTGCCCGATTGCCCCATGCGGGCGCACGTCGTTGTAGTACTTGCACCAATCCTCCAATTTTTCTCGGGCATCTTCAAGGCTCATGCACCAGTGGGCGTTCAAGCATTCCGCGCAGAAGCGCCCGTTGGAGGCCTCGATGAACGCGTTGTCGGTGGGCTTGCATCCGGCCGGAACGAACCTCCCAGTGCCGCGCACAAGCCGCGCCTGCTGATGCGCATCCGTGGAGAACTCGTGGCGCAAACTCTGCAAACCAGAAGCCCTAATCGGAAGTAGCAATTAGAGTAGCGATCATTGCTTCAGTGAGCCGCTGGCGTGGCGAGCTGTTCACCGACACTCATCTCCCATTTGGCTACCGCGTCTCGAACCACGCCTATCCGCTTTGCTGCATCTGCTTGCGTGAGCCCGAGAACTTTACGGCGAGCGCGAAGGTGATCACCAACTGTAACGAGAATTGGAGCCTCGGGCTTCGGAAGGCGATAAGTGAGGCATATCAAGCCGAAAGGCAAAAAGAGTACATACCCTACGTGATGAGAGGTCTAAGTCTTGTGTATTTGGAAGACCTATCCGCAGGAATGATCCGTCTGCGCGCACAGCTGATTGCAGCGAAGCTTTGCATAGTCCCACGCTGAAAAAACCTGCTCACCACCCACGATGAATGGGTCCTCCCCGTACTGCACGAAGTGGTTGTACAAGTCCGCGGCCGAGACACCCAAATTGAGTTTCCAGGCTTCCGTTAGAAAGTCATCTACAATTTTTTCGCATACCGACCGAGCTTCATCGAACGTGGCATACTCGCCTTTCTGGTAGCGTTCACTCTCATCCATGTAGTGATAGTTGTCATCGACAAACACTACGAACTTCTTTTGGTTGGAGAGATTCCGAGTCATGAGATAGTGCGAATCTCACTCGTTACGAGCATGAAATTTCCTTGGAATTGGAGCCATTCGCGTCCGTGGCCTGAAAGCAATGACGCGAGCCGTTGTCGTAAACGCATAGCTGCCAATAAACGCCAGGACTTTGATACTGCCAGGGACCGTAACTCGGGTCGCGCCGAGTGGCAGAGGTGATCGAGAACACGGTTACCGGTATTACCAACAATCGTCCGAAGCGATTACTCATGAAACCCTCCGTTTGTGAATGCCTCGTTCTTGTTTCAGATTTCCGAATCGATCAAATCCTCCCGAAGCAAGCGCAGTGAGTTCGTACGGTCACCGATTCAATGTCAAAAAGGCCGGCGCGGTCCTCTGACAATGCCAGGAGTGCGTGGTGCCATTGGTTTCGTTCGTGAAGACGAGTTCCCCAGTGACGCGGTCGAGTGTGTATTGGATTGCGCCTTGCGGTGCCTAATATGCCCATGTCACCAAACCTTCTGTGGTCGTCGCGTCTATCCGAGCCTCTTCCTTCCACCCCGAGTCGCGGTGTTCGCAGCAATTCCATAGCGACCGTTTTGGGTGTTAGCTGTGTGAGATATCACCCTTCGCTGCCGACGCGTTGGAAGAAGCTAGCTACGATAAACGGAGTCGCCGGATGACCGCCAAGAATTCAGAACTGCGCTACGGAAGCGTCGCGATGACGCTGCACTGGCTGATCGCGCTGTTGATCTTCGGAAATATCGCCAGCGGGTTCGTTATCGCGAATGTGCTCGACGACAATGACCCTTTGCAAGCCACACTGCTTCAGCTGCACAAACCAGCGGGTTTGACCATCCTTACGTTGACGGCAATTTTGTTGGGTTGGAGGATGATCAATCCGATCCCACCCTTGCCTGTCGGGATGACCTTACCCATGCGTCTCTTAGCGCGTGGGACGCACTATCTGCTCTATTTCCTGATGCTTGCAATCCCGCTCGCGGGCTGGGCGCTCGTTTCAGTATCGCGATCTGGAGGCTCGACGAGCTATTTTGGGTTATTCCAATGGCCGACCATCCCTCTTTTCGCGAATCTCTCCCATCTGGACAGGTCGGCGGACCATGCCTTGTTCGGAACTTTGCACCAGTGGATGGCATATGGTGCTTTCACACTGATAGGGTTGCACATCGCTGCCGCGCTGTATCATCACTTTCTTCGACGCGACGACGTCCTGAAACGAATGCTGCCGGGTACAACGGTCAGGAATCCGCCAGCGTGAGTAGCAAAGGCGCACTCGATTCCCGGGCTCTCGCCAACCTCCCAGCTACGCTCTTGATAAGCAACGCGGCGAAACTGCCATGAAACTCACCGTTCGCGCCGAGTCTTTGCTCGAACAATTGGGACTGTGGCTTGGTCTGGTGCCTGTCCCCTTATTTGAAACGCACATCAGCGCAACGCTGGCGCGGACGATCATGGCTGGCGTTGAACTCGGCATATTCGAGTGCCTCGAACAGAGTCCAAGTTTTGCAGCAGATATTGCTAGGCATTGTGCTACGAACGCGAGTGCTACCACGTTGCTGTTGGACGCCCTGGTGGCGTCCAACTATCTGGTGCTCGCGGGTGATCAATATGCGCTTGCTGCCCGCAGTCGCAAGTGGTTACTGCGCAGTAGTCCAAATTCGGTGCGCGATAAGATCCTGCTGCAAGCCGTCGAGTGGTGCTGGCTCACGCACCTTGAGGAATTTGTCCGCACGGGCGCACCGCTCGATTTTCATTTGACGATGTCCGACGCAGAACGCGATCTCTACCACCGAAGCATGCGAGCGATCGCTGGAATCGCGGGGAGAGAAGTGGGTTGGCGAACCCCTGTTCCATGTAACGCGCGGCTAATGCTCGACCTCGGCGGTTCCCATGGTCATTTCGCCTCCAGTATTTGCAGGCGACATCCACATCTCAGGGCCGAGGTCCTGGACTTGCCTGAGGCTATCGAAAAGGCGGCACCACTTCTGGCCGCGGAACGTCTGGGGAATCGCGTAGTGCACGTGGCGGGCGATGTCACACAGATTGATCTAGGCAATGAAAAATACGACCTCATCTTCATGTCGAACCTCGCTCATCACCTGAGCGAGGAGCAAAATCTTGTGCTCGCCCAAAGTGTCGCGCGCGCCTTGCGACCTGATGGTTTCTTCGTAATCCAAGAGGCAGCCAAACCGTCCACTCTCGTCCGCGCCGGCCAGACGGCCACGCTTTTGGGGTTATATTTCGCGCTGCAAAGCAAAACGGATGTTAGGAGTTGGTCCGTCGCCGACATGCAAAGATGGCAAGCTCAAGCAGGGCTTGTCGGTCTCAAAGCAAAGCGCCTTTACACAGCTCCGGGCTGGGTACAACAAATTGCAATGGCGTTGCCGCATGGCGCTGCCGATCGCGGCTCGTCGGTTGCGAGGTTCTAGTATGCTGAAACATTCTCCTGAGAAACACCACACGGGAAGGGCGGGATGGCTGCGGGCTGCGGTGATGGGCGCAGACGACGGAATTTTATCGACAGCGAGTTTGATGCTCGGCGTCGCTGCTGCACATGGAAGCCGAACCAATATCCTCATCGCGGGCGTCGCTGGTTTGGTCGCGGGTGCCATGTCAATGGCAGCAGGTGAATATGTGTCTGTACATTCCCAAGCAGACGCCGAACAGGCCGATCTGAAGCTTGAGCGGAAGGAACTCGGTACAGACAGAGTGGGCGAACTTCAGGAGCTTACGGCGATCTACATCGGTCGAGGTTTGGACGATGCGCTCGCCAAAAAGGTTGCCGAACAGCTCATGGCGCACGACGCTTTGGGCGCACACGCGCGCGACGAGCTCGGAATCTCGGAGTCTCTTAAGGCTCGCCCGCTTCAAGCAGCAATGGCATCCGCGTCAAGCTTTGCCGTAGGGGGCGCGGTGCCTCTGGTTATCGCGGCCATTGCCCCCGATGCCAATGTGATCATTTTAGTTTCTGCGACTTCTCTGATCAGCCTTGCGCTATTGGGTGCTGCGGCAGCGCGCGCTGGCGGCGCCGACCTTGTAACCGGCATGGTTCGGGTCGCGTTCTGGGGAGCGCTTGCGATGGGCGTAACGGCCGGTGTCGGAGCCCTGTTCGGAACGGTGGTCTAGTCGCTCGCGATCTGCGGCGAGCGGGCGGTTCGGTTCATGCGGCGACCCCTTGCAGATTGTCGAACACCGCGGGGCAATCGCCAATGGCGTGTGACCAACGCGATGACAGTGACCTTCGTGTCTGTAACTTCCATAAAGCCGAATAGACACCTCCTCGGTTCTGGCGGTTCTTAAGGCGAGAATCGCGGAGATGATTGATCGATAGGCTTGCAGTGCCACCAACAGAACGGGTTGAGTTCCAAGTTATCGATTTGAAGGCGCACCTGACGGGATAACCCGCGAACTGGCACATGACAGTTTTCAGAGGCTCGTTATCGCCTCATGCGCCTTGCATGGACAAAAACCCGAATCATCAGAAGTGCCAAACACCCTGCAAACAGGCCGAAGCCGATGGCAATAGGTGGTGTTGGCGTTAGAAAGCGCAGGGCTGCGGCGACAGCGACAATTGCAACCGCAAAAATTGTCATGACGGCGTCGCCGGCGAACATGCTGTAAATTTCGGCTGCAACTTCGCGCAATAGCCTCATGACGAAGCCCGTCTTAGATAGGATGTTGCAGCCAGCCCCGACAGCAAAAATACGGCCGCGATATACCCTAGAGCAATATCCGCACCCGGCCACGGCACACCCAAGGCCTCGCCGATCCAGAACACACCGAAGCTGGTGAGCATCACGCCTACTGCGAATTTCAACGTGTTTTCCGGTACGCGAGATAGCGGCTTATGAAGCATTGCACCAACGGACAGCACCAATAGGCACGCCAAACCCGCGCCTGCAGATGCGGGAACTAGGAGGCCGCGACCCGCACCTACGGCGATCACAATGAACACAACCTCTAGACCTTCCAGCAACACGCCTTGGAACGCCGTGATCATTCCACCGGCGTCGAGACCCTTCCGAACGCCGCCGCCGCCAAGTTCGGCCATCTCTTTCGCGAATATCTCAGTTTCATCATGGAGAGGAATGATTCCACCGGCGCGCAATATTGCCTTGCGCAGCCAACCCATTCCGAACACGAGGAGAAGCATCCCAATCGGAAGCTGCAGCGAGGTTAGCGGAATTAGGCTAAGGACCGGCCCGAATGCCAGCACCATAAGCGCCAGGACGGCGAGCGCTGCTGCGGTCCCGGCGGATGCGGATCGCCAGCCGCGCGAAAGCCCAACCGCCAGGACGATGGTGTACGCCTCCGTTACCTCGACCACCGAGGCGAGGAACGCGGCCGAGATGGCCGTGATTGCGTGAGTCGTAAACATGAAGGCATCTGACCGGCTGGGAATGTGCTGACGTATACCAGATGCGCCGCATTCACCATCTCAATCTCCATTGCGGCATCGCAGAGGATGCTATTGAGCCGCCGACTTGATCAGCCGCTCAAAGCATGGCTGTGATCCTTCTGACGTCGCTTAGTTGAGGGATCTTAATAGAGCCCATCATATTGATTGTAGGTGGCCGTTTCTCGATTCTCCCACTGCCGCCAAGCATTACGCCGAGTCGCACCTCTTCTGTTGGGTTTCGCCTTCTAGCAGCGGTCGAGCCCTTTATTCCGGGACGAGTATTTTCACGCATGCGGGCGTGACCATGAATTGGGCACTTCAACGGCTTCCACAATGTGGCACCTCAATTGACTCTCAATTCATAGTCCCGTTTGATTCGAAGCGATTGACGGGAGCTCCTCGATGAGCGCAAAGCAGCACAATCCCCTGACCGCATCGTGCCGGTGCGGTTCAGTTGTGTTGGAGATGGTGGGTGCCCCGATCGTGCACACCGCCTGCTACTGCTCAAGCTGTCAGGAGGCGGGCAGGCGGATCGAACGACTTCCTGGTGCGCTCCCGGTGCTTGATGCCGATGGCGGGACGGACTTCATTCTCTATCGCAAGGATCGCATTCGGTGCGCAAAGGGCGGCGGCCTGCTGGAGGAGCACCGGCTCAAGCCGGACTCGGCGACGCGGCGCATGATCGCGAGTTGCTGTAACTCGGCGATGTTCCTCGACTTCAGCAAAGGCCATTGGCTGTCGTTCTATCGCGGCCGCCTGCCCGAAGACGTGCCGCCGCTCGAAATGCGGGTCATGACAGCGGATCGCCGCGAGAGCATTGAACTGCCGAGGGACGTACCCAACTACACGACGCATTCAGGCAAATTCATGTGGAAGCTGCTCGCTGCATGGATCGCGATGGGCTTTCGCGTGCCCAAGGTGGCGGGTGTAACCTAACAGAAGGCCTTGCTGACAAACCCACAACGAGAGAACTGCGACAAGGATGGGCGAGCGGAAAGACCGTCGGGTGGAGCGCACACTCGAATTATTCGAAGCGATGGGGACGGTGCGCTACCGCGATCTGCCGCCCGGTGTCGGGCAGAAGACGGTGGAACAACTTGTTAGAAAAGGCATTGTGGAAATCGCATACCCTGGAATCGGCCGCTATTCCAAAAACTTCGCATGGCGGCTACGGCGCGCTGATTGAATCGCGCAGATTGAATGAAGTTATGCAACGCCACCAGCGTGCCACCAAATCGCCGCGGTCCAGTGCAGCAGCCTGTTTGCATCTAAAGATTACGTCGGTTTCATGAAGTACAACTATGCCGTTTTCACATATGATGCGCCGGTATTTATGGAGTTTCCCAATGGCCGGGACGGACAACCGCGATCTGCCGCTGGTCCCGGAGAGACGCCCGCAACGGCGCACGCGGGTATTGCTCGGCGCTCTCATCGTTTATCACGACGGTGCGCAGCATTTCGATTGCATGATGCGGGACCTGACGAGTGTGGGTGCGCGCATCGCACTTCCGCGAAACCAGCCCATGCCGTCGTTGGTCTATCTCATCAACATGCGTGACCGAACCGCGCACGAGGCGAAGGTTGCCTGGAACAGCGGGAAAGCAGCGGGGCTGTCATTCCTCAATTCATTTCCACTGAGCGAGATAACTGATCCAAAGCTCTCATATCTCAAGCAGTTGTGGCATGAGCGAGCGATGCGATGAGTCACTCAATGCTCGTTCGACCGCGAAATCGGGTGTGCCTGTCCGAAAATCATCGCGTGCGACGCTCGCGATTGAGCGACGGCTCAACAGCTCCGCGATGTCACACACGCACTTTCTTACGCGTCATCGGGATCACGGTTGTACTTTCACTGTTGGCGCAGAACGAAACCCAATCAGCCGTCATCAGTTTGCGTTTCCCGAATAAGTCGCCTCGGCGATACGCCGCCTCGACCTTGTCACCAACCGACCAGCTTCAACAGCACGATCACCAACACCGTTCCGAGCATGCGTGCGTTTCCTTATGCCTTCGGAATTCAACTTTACAGCGGCAATTTGGTTCCCGGTGATTCGGCATGCGTGCGCGCCCGTACATTCGACAAGCGGAGACACCCCTGCCCCCGCGACCGGTGGTCTTGGGTAGAGCCGAAGTGTTCAAAAGCTCTCGCTATTGAATGGCGCCGAACACCGCAACGCGCGGCCGAAGAAAAAGGCTTGCATAACCGACGAATACTCGGTGCGTCATTAGATCGATGGCAAGCGTATGCGCGCCAAAATGCAAATGGATCGTGTCGATGACGTGGTAGACATCCGACGAATCTTGTTGGATGACAGTCAGGTCGCCTGTGAGACCTGTCGAGTAAATACGCTTCAATGCCGGATCGAAGGCCACCGAGTCGGGTCCGCGACCGATCGGCAGCGATGCCACGATTTGATGCTTTCCGATGTCAAAGACCGCGAGTGTCGAGGTTCGTCCGCAGGCAATGAATAATCGATGATGGACGGCATCGATCGCGATGCCGGTCGGCGCTTCGCATTGATGAAGCAGCCAGCGACCGACGATCAGGCGATTAGCAATGTTTAGCGCGACCAACGAGTTCGTGTCTTTTAGGTTCTGGTACAGTAAATTTGACCGCGGATCGAAGACGGCAAATTCGGGCTTGCCACCGAGGGGAATGGTGGCTGTGACGGACTTTTTCGCGGGATCAATCAGAGTCGCCATCCCCGCGTCACCGCTGACAACATACACGGTCCTGTTGATCGAATCGTAAAAGATGCCGTCAGGGTCGTCAGCAACGGCAATGCGATTGATCAACTTCATATCGCCGGGATCGAACACATCGACCGTGTTGGCGCCACTGCGGGTCACAAACGCCAGATGACTCGCAGGATCGATAGCCACGCCGTGCGCTCCGGGCTCGGATGCGAACACTGCTATGTCAGTGGCTCTTGGCAATAGGTCGTCGTGCAGATCGATTTTGTAAACATCGCCAGAGCTGACGTTCGTTACGAAGAGTCGGGTTCCATTCACCGTAAGATAATCGAGGATGTTCAGCGTCTTGGAATGCGTCCCCGCCGGGAGAGAAACAAAGCCTTCGAATCGAAGACTCCTGGCGGCGGCGGGCGTTCCGGGAAAGGTGAGCCAGGCCAAAAGTGTGGCGGTTCCTACGAGTAGGACAATTCCACAAATCAGAGCGATTTGAATGGCAGTTCGGGATCTTCTCCGCATCCTATCCTCGATCTCGGATATCCAGTTCTAACCTGTATGCCGACTTTTCGTGTCGGCGAAATCGCCGCACGCTCCGTGAACGGGGTCAAGGGCCAGCCCCATGGCTCTGCAGAGATGGAGTATCAACCTTGAGATGACTTTTTAACGTGTTTCTCCCACCGCGCAATCGCATGCTGCATCTCAGGGAAGAAATCGTACCGCTGATACACTCCGACAATCCCGCCGAAGCTCCCCGAGACATGGTTCAACAATCGCTCGATCACCGGCAACGCAACACCGATTGAGGCAAGACCCGATGCGAACGTCCGCCGAAGGTCATGGAGCGTCCAATCAGACACCCCCGCGCGACGTTCTAGTTTCGGCTTGCACTTCGAGTAGCCGTTAAAGGGTGTCGTCTTGCCAAGCGCCGGGAAGTAGCAAGCGGCGGATGGCACGGATGGTGTGAGGATCGCCCTCGTCATGTTGCCGAGCGGAATTGTGTGTTCGCGACTGTTCTTTGCAAGCCATACCGGGATGGTGATCGTGTCCTTCCCGACCATTGAGCCGGTGAGTTGGGTGATCTCGCCTCTGCGCTGGCCGGTAAGGATAAGGAGCTTCACGATCTTTCCAAACGTATCGTCCTCCGTCGCATTCCAGACGCGGGCAAGCTCGGCGTTTGTGAGGATGCGAGCGCGCGGCACGTAGCTGTGCGGCGCTTGCATCCGCTCCATCGGATTGCGGTCAAGGTAGTGCTGGCGGTGCGCCCATCGGATGAACGCCCGCAGGATGACGAACGCGTGCTGCTGCTCGCCGGGCGTCGCATGAAGCCGGTCGAGGCTCTTGCGGAGATCGTGGGTCGATAGGTCGCCAAGCTTGGTGGGTCCGTACTTGAAGTGCCGCCCGAGGATGTAAGTGTAGTCGGCGAGGGTGCGAGGTTTGAGTTTCCGCGCCTTCGCCGTGAGATACTCGTCTCTTGCTGTTTCCCAGCCCATCGCACGGGGCCTGTCTTTGCCTAACGTGTACTCGGCCAAGCGCCGTTTTGCCTCTGCGCGGGCTTCCTGAAGGCTTACGACCCCGACACGGCCCAAGGTCTCGCGCTGGCGGCGTGTGCCATGGGTGAGGACAAAGCTCTTGGTGCCCGCCTGGCTTACTCGGACCCCAAAGCCAGTTAGGGTGTCATCGAAATACACAGTGACGCCGGTCGCGGGCGCTTCGAGCGCCCGGAGGGTGATGTCTGTCAGCTTCATAATTAGTCTCGCTATAGTCTCGCGCATCGCGTGCGCAGGGGTGATTGCCGATGCGTCGCGGTGGTACGAGGACCAGCCGAAAACGCAATCACCTCAAAGACTTGTGCTCTGCTATGTACCGCGATGTTCCAGCATCAAATTTTTTTCGTAATGCGGGGGTCGCGTGTTCGAGTCACGCAGGCGGCACCATCACTTAAGTCAAATCCAAATTACGTTTGTCTCGCTATCGTCTCAAGGTCTGGAAGCGGGCCTGAGTCAGTCTGACTCACCAAAGCAAAGCTGCAGATGCCCGGCGTAAAGGAGGACAGCGACCGGCTCGCCGGTGCAGTTGGCCTCGATATGACGGCGTGGTGGCGGCCGACCGCCGACCATTTCCTCAGCCGGCTCAGCGAGGCGCAAATCCTGGCAGTGGTTTCGGAAGGCATCTCGGCCGACGCGGCGCAGCGGCTCGCGGTTCTCAAGAAGGAGGCGATGGCGACGGAGGCACAACAGCTGCTGGCGGCTACCACATGGCTGCCTTCGGCTTTGCGACCGGCTACAGCGCGGCCGAAGGAAGCCGTAGAGTGAACTTGGGTCCGGCACTGTCGTGCCGGACCTTTTATTGCCGCCTGCCGCGTCCGTCTCGGCGCTGCTGCCGGGTGTTCTAGGGGAAGGATTGCGCTCTCCTACGAATTATGGAGGACAAAGCCAGCGGATGTCGGCCCAAACCTTCACCGGTTGATCAGCAAGGGCGGCCTCTACCGCCAGCAGCCTTCTGGATGCTGCGACCCGTCTAGGTCTTGAACCGATTCAATTCGTCCGCGTGGCTTCGCGCGCATTGCCCACGTTGGGTAACCCGGCCACAATCAAATCCAGTATCGACTCCGCTTCGACTTGGTAATACCAATAGAGCTGTGTGGGGGGCCATGCACCATTGTAAAGATCGCGTGCGCCACATCGGGCGCCGGACGCCACGTTGCAGATGGCCGCAGCGTCTCTGCGCGCTATTCTTTTCGTTGTTGCTTTTGCAGGCTCCCGCGGCCGAAGTCTTCGGCCAATCATGTCCCGCTCGCTTCGGCGCGGTAGCCGCTCCGGATTTCGACGCGTTGTGGCAGGCGGACAACCTCTATTGGGTCGGCAGTTCCCAGCCGACGACCGGCAAGTTCGATGTGGTCATCGTCGGCGACGTCATCGTATTGACGCCAAAGACTTTTCCGATGCTCGCTCGCACCGACAATCGGCCGATAAGCAACTGGTCGAAGGTTACGATCGACGCGCGCGTCATCGTGGTCGGCATGCCGTTGATTTTCGGGAGCACCAAAGTCGAGCTGCGCGCGCAAAAGATCATCTGGAAACCTGAGGGCCGTATTTCGCTCAAGGCGCCGCCTGGCGACGGCGGCGACGGGGTGCAGATAACGGCCCAGGAGATCGATTTTTCCAAGGCTGCGCTGCGGCCATTCGATTTCGCGACCGACAATTGGGAAGCGTATCCGCTGAACGATGCTGATCTTGCTGGAGCGTCCCGTTGGAATAGAGCGATCTCCATGCACGCGGCGGCGGTTACGCCCCCGGATTTTGTGCATGACGGCCGCGACGACATGTGGCGGTGGATCCGGAATCTGACCCAGGACCGTTCGTTTATTTTGCGCGGGGGACGCACGTCACAGTATTCCCGCCGTCCGTATCAGTTCGAGGTCGGCGCGGCCGGAGCCGTCGCCTACGCGCACAGCCTTGAACGCGAGATGTTGTGGCCCTTGGCGTTTGCCAGCCATGTTGAGCGTGCCTTCGTTCAGCGGCCCTACGAGCCGGATACGCGCGCATTTCTTGTTGGAAAGCTCGATATCGGCAGCTACCTCACGCTCTTGAAGCCGATCCCGCGCCATGTAGCCGCGTGGAGTAAGTTGCTTGCGATGAGAAGTGCCCTGGATGCCGGGACTGATTTGTCCGGCTATCGAGCAGAGCACGTTCCGCGCGTCAGCTTCGAAACCTTGCGGGATGACTTCTCGAAGCAGCTCGGGTCCTCGCAGAACCTTGCCTTGGCGTCCATCGAACAGTCCCTGCAAGACGCCAACGCCACGACGCGCACTGCTGAACAAGCCCGCGATGTCGAAACGGCAGAAGCTCGGCGCGCGCCGCTGGAGCAGGCGGCGGCCGATCTCAGGAACCAGGGCAATCTCCTGATCGGCAAAATCGCCGCAGAGCGGCAGAGCTACGACGCCGAAGTGGAAGAGCTCGACAAGTTTCGCAAGCTGGTCGAGGTGTGGGCCAAGAAACAGGGCGAAAGCGACGAACGGCGCCGCCAATTGGCAGTCGCGATACAGGGCATCGGTATCGTCGGCACAGCTATCGTGACGATCTATGGGAGCCCGGTAGCGGGCGCGGCGTTCAGCCAGGGTTGGGCGACGGTCGGCACTGCCGTCAATCGACACCAGGCCGGTCGAACCATATCGAACCTCGCGGACGCGGAATCTGCGGTCGCCGAGGGACGGGAACAGGGTGCCAGATGGTCTGAAACGGTTGGATCGCTTCGGACGCAATGGTCGGCACTAGACGCGTCGGCCAGTAATGGGAGCACTGTTGTCCAGCAAATCGAGATGGCCGCGGAGCTGGCCCGCTCCGTATCAACCCAGGTTGAACGGCTTTCGGCCGGCGCTAACGTGGCGAACGTCGCTTCAATCTACGACCTAGATCCTAACTGGAAGGCTACGGCTGAGGCGCACCGCAAGACGATGGAGGCGATCAACACCGCCATCGCACTCGATGAAACGGAGCTTGCGGGCGTTCTCAGTCTGCTTCAGCAGAACCTGAGCGCGCGCTCCGAACTTGACGGGTTGGAGGCGGCTCTTAATGCGCAACCGCCGTCCAACAGTTCTGAGGTAGCGGAGCGGCAAGCTTTTTATGACGGCGTCCTGACTTCGGTGCTGTCTGACTTAACGTCTTCCTATGACCGGCTGGTCAGGGCCTATGGGTATCACACGCTGAACGCCGGTCGGCCGTTGGACCTGGCCCCCATCCGTGCGTCCTTGATCCAGATGAGCGACCGACAGCTTCAGGCTCTGGCGGCCGGCGAGAACGCTGCGGGGTTTCGCTCGATTGACGGGAGCAAGCAGATCGCGGCGCTCCTTCACCGCTATGACGATGGCTTGCGAAGCATGAACCTCGCGGTGACGGAGGCGGATAACCGGATGATGGCAACGCGCGAATTGCAGGAAGATTGGCAATTCACCGCGCTCCCAGACGAAGATCGCGTCCGGAAAGACGTGATCGTCGCTCTGAATGCCGCCCTAAGCGAAGCGTTCAACGCGATCAAGAGCAGCCGTGGCAGTGAGCGGGCCGCGTCGGCCGTGGTTTCGCTCCCGATTGACGAATTCCTGGATCCCACCGTTACGGACTTCGAATTTGTCCGTCAGTTGGCCGTTTCCCGCGTTGGCCTCGCGTCGGAGCTTTCCCCCGATGCCCGGCTCGAGCTCACGGTCATACATCCCGGATTCGGCGAACTGCACGGCATAGGAAACTGTTACGTGGCGGATTTCACGGAACCCAAGGCTGTGAAGAATGTATTGGAATTTCCCTCCGTTGTCGGACCGGATGGTGCCACTTCTTCCACGCCGGGCGTCGCGGCCAACGGCACATACGCGCTGTTTCCTCTTCGCGCGAGATACGTGTTGAGAGTATCGGTGCTGAGGCTCAGGGCCGACAATCAATTTTCGAATTGGGAGCCGCCACGGGTCACGTCGCTGACGCTTCACGTGACGTACCAACGGCGATAAAGGAGGCAGAGTGATGGGGGTCAGCAGGCGTTTTTGCGTGGTAACTGCGATCGCATTGGCTTGCGCGAGCTCAAACACGTTCGCGCAATCGAACCTGGTGACGGTGCGGGCCGATACGTTCTTTCGTAATGTGACTTCGGATGTCTTCATACAGACTTCGGACGACCAGATCCTTCTGTTCGACGCTACGTATGGCGGCGTACTCGTCTTGAACGGTCACAAGCTTACGATCTTTGCGCCGCATGCGGAGGTGAACGGCACGGTCACGATCAAAGCCTATGCCGACAACACGGGTCCGCCGGCCAGTCAAGGGGTTGGAACGGCAGGCGCGCGCGGCGGTGACGGCGGATACTGCGGCCATGATGGCTGTGCTGGCGGAACGGGAAAGCAAGGAGCTGTCGGGCCAACGGGCTCTCCCGGTTGGGACGCTGGCGACGTCGAGCTGGATATCGCCGGACTCGGCGGCACCGGTATGCTCTCGATCGAAGCCATCGGTTCGCGCGGAGGCCGAGGTGGTCGAGGAGGGCGTGGAGGTAACGGTGGCAGCGGTGGCGGCGGCGAGAGCCGGGGTTGCGGCGATATGTTTGGCGGAGGAGCGCACGGTCCTGGTAACGGAGGGACCGGAGGGGGCGGTGGCACCGGAGGCCCGGGCGGGCAAGGCGGTCCCGGTGGCCGCGGCGGCGTCATCACGTATTCTGGAGGCCTAACCAGTGGAACCGGCCACTGGCACTTGGGTTGGGGCGGAGGACCCGGAGGTGCGCCCGGCCCGGGAGGGGGTGCGGGCGCGGGCGGCAACGGCGGCGGAATGGGAGGTGGAGACCACTGTGGCGGCGGTGGAACCAATGGAGCCGACGGATCGGACGGCTCTGGCGGAGGTGAAGGCTCTCCCGGAGATCGCGGACCTCGTGGCAAGAGCGTTTGCTTCGGGGCACTCTGTCCAAGACCTAAGCCCTGAGCGCATGCAGCAAATCATCGTCGGCCTTTCGAGAGCTTGGCCCACGACGTCAGTCGTTGGTATCGTGAATCGCCGAATACTCGCACGCAGGGAGTCGGCATCTTTCAGGCGCGCCATGGGGCGTTGCGGGGGTCGCGTGTTCGAGTCACGCAGGCGGCACCATCCCCGGTCTAGGGTGGTTTTGGTTTGAGTTTATCCCTGCACCCCGCTCACCATGGCCGGGCTTGACCCGGCCACCCATTGGCGCGCGACAGGCGGGCGGGTGCGCGATCTTCGCAACGATCGCCTCCGCGATTGCTCAGCGCCTGACGAGACTTTTTCGGTTAAAGCCGAAAATCATCAAATAAAATCGACAATAAAACCGATATAAAGCTTCCTTTTGACTGCGAAATCGGGCGGAATCGGCTGGGCGCCGCCAAGATGACTTCAACATAGGTGGAATTCATCGCGCGGCGCAGGGGAGACCATCATGCGCCAACAGAGCAATGCCCGCCGCCGGCCGCAGAAGACGCTGTGGCGCCACCGCAATCTCGCAAACATCGCTTTGCTCGGCCCTTGTTACATGTGCGCAGGGGACAACGATCCGTGCACCAGCGGTGAAGTCAGCGGCTACGCCACGTGCGCGGATTGCCATCGCTCGTCCGGGCCCGAAGAACGAAATTGCCTGCCTTGCTATCTGCAGGAATATGCCGGCCTCGTGGATGCGAAGGGCTTCGCGCCGTTCTTTGCGATCCTGGGCGACATCGAAATCACGGGGTCGCTTCGCGATGCCGGCACGGCCAAGGCGAGCCGGGGCGCCCAGGTCAGGCTGTTGTTTCCGAACGGGCTGTCTCTTGCATCCCGGACGGACCGGAACGGTTCGTTCCGGCTGAAAATCGAGTCTTCGGTCTCCGCCGCCAAGCGCAAGGCTGCGGCGTCGATCGACATTGGGCAACATCCCTACCGCAAGACCGAAGCGGGTTTCGTGCTCGGGTTTCAGCTCGACGCGCCCAAGCGTGCGCCCGGCGCAAAGATCGCCCGGAAGCGGACCGCAGGCGCCACACGCTGAGTCCTGCAGACCCGCCCGACACCGTGTCGCACGATGCCGATAGGTGATCCGCGGGCCGCGATTCTGCGTTACGCTCGGCCGATCGCCATCTGTGAAAGTTGCCATGCTCCAGCGCCGCGTCGGTGAGTTCTCCGTCTCCGCCATCGGCCTCGGCTGCATGAGCATGAGCCACGCCTATGGTCCGCCGCCGCCGCGCGCGCAGGCCGAGCGCGTGCTGAAAGGCGCGCTCGACGCAGGCTACACCTTCTTCGACACCGCCGCAGTCTATGGCCTTGGCCACAATGAGCGGCTGCTCGGCGAAGTGTTCAAGGATCGCCGCGGCGAATTCGTGCTGGCCTCGAAATGCGGCATGACCGACGGCGACCGGCGCGAGCTGAACGGCAGCCCCGAGCGGCTCAAGCGCACCTGCGACGAAAGCCTGGCGCGGCTCGGCGTCGAGGTGATCGACCTTTATTACCTGCACCGCTGGGACAAGCGCGTGCCGATCGAGGACAGCGTCGGCGCGCTCGCCGATCTGGTGCGGGACGGCAAGATCAGGAGCATCGGCCTGTCGGAGGTTTCGGCGCCCACCTTGCGCAGGGCGCACGCGGTGCATCCCATCGCGGCGCTGCAGACCGAATATTCGCCCTGGACGCGCAATCCCGAAATCGCGGTACTGGATGCATGCCGCGAGCTCAATGTCGCCTTCGTGGCCTTCGGTCCCGTCGGGCGCGGCTTTCTCGCCGGCGGCGTCCTCGATCCGGCAGCGTTCCGGCCCGGCGATTTCCGCAGCACCATGCCGCGCTTCCAGGGCGAGACGTTCGCCGCCAATCTGGAAATGTTCGGCCGGTTCGCGGCGCTTGCCGGATCGGTCGGCTGCACGCCGGCGCAATTGTGCCTGGCCTGGCTGCTGCAAAAGGACGGGATCATCGTGCCGATTCCCGGCACCACCAGCGCTGCGCATATGGAAGAGAACGCCCTGGCCGCCGAGATCGATCTCGACCCGGAGGTGGTGGACCAGGTCGAAGCCCTGGTGAACGCGCGCACCGTCAGCGGCGCACGCTATGCGCCGGCGATGCAGGCGACGGTCGACACCGAGGATTGACCCGCGCGCCCGGCGAACTTGCCGCGCCCGCGAATGTCGGCTGAGATGGCGGCGCGGTGTTCCGAGCCGCCTTGGGGGACTGCATGACATCTTCCGAAAAGTTCGCCGCGGCTTGTGGCTTGGCCCTGTTGGCGAGCGTTCTCGCCGCAACCGCTGCGCCCAAACCGCCGGCCGGCCCGCCCTCGACCGCCATCCGCCAGGAAACCGCGAGCCTTGCCGGCCTGCAAAAGCCCGCCCGCATCGTCATCGACCACTGGGGCATCGCGCATATCTTCGCCGCCAGCGCGCATGACGCATTCTTCGCGCAGGGCTACAACGCCGCGCGCGACCGGCTGTGGCAGATCGATCTGTGGCGCAAGCGCGGCCTCGGTTTGCTCGCCAGGAGTTTCGGCGCCGCCTATGTCGAGCAGGATCGCGCCGCGCGCCTCTTTCTCTACCGCGGCGACATGAACAAGGAATGGGCCGCCTATGCGCCGGGCACGCAGGCGGCGACTGAGGCTTTCGTCGCCGGCATCAATGCTTATGCCGCGCAGGTGCGCGCCGGCGCCAAACCCTTGCCGCCGGAGTTCAAGCTCACCGCCTCGCTGCCCGACGATTGGCAGGCCGACGATGTGGTGCGCATCCGCAGCCACGCGCTGGTGTCCAATGTCACCTCCGAGGTCGCACGGGCCCGCGTCGCCTGCGCCGCCGGTCTCGCCGCCGACCGCCTGCGCCGCAAGCTCGAGCCGGCGCACACGGCGGTTGTGCCGGAGGGCCTCGACCCCTGCGACATCCCGGAGGGCGTGCTCAAGGACTACACCCTCGCCACCGAACAGGTGAGCTTCGCGCCGCCGGCGCCGACCATGAAGGCCGACAACACCGGATCGCTTCGCGTGGCCGCCGCCTTTGATCCGCATGAGGAAGGCTCCAACAACTGGGTCATCGCGCCGTCGCGCACGGCGACGGGCCGGCCGATCCTCGCCAACGACCCGCATCGCCAGCTTGGCGCGCCCTCCTTGCGCTATATCGTGCAGCTGAACGCGCCGGGGCTTTCCATCATCGGGGCGGGCGAGCCGGCGCTGCCCGGCATCTCCTTCGGTCACAACGACCGCAGCGCCTTCGGCCTGACGATCTTCTACATCGATCAGGAGGATCTCTACGTCTACACGTTGAAGCCGGGCGACGCGGACAGCTATCGCTATGGCGACGGCTATGAAGCGATGCGAGTCGTGCGCGAGACCATAGAGGTCAAGGGCGAAGCGCCGCGCCAGGTCGAATTACGCTTCACGCGCCATGGACCGGTATTGGCGATCGACGCGAAGCACGCCTTTGCGCTGCGCACCGTTTGGAACGAGCCCGGCGTCTCCGGCTATCTCGGCAGTTCGCGGATGTGGCGGGCGCAATCGTGGAACGACTTCATCGCGGCGCGCGACGCCTGGGGCGCGCCACCGCTCAACCTCGTATACGCCGATACCGGCGGCACGATCGGCTGGGCTGCTGCCGGCATGACGCCGGTGCGGCCCAATTGGGACGGCCTGATGCCGGTGCCCGGCGACGGCCGCTATGAATGGCGCGGTTTCCTGAATGGCGATCTTTTGCCGTCGTCGCGCGATCCGAAGCAGGGCTGGTTCGCCACCGCGAACGAGATGAATCTTCCGCAAGGTTATCCGGCCGAACAGCGCCGCATCGGCTTCGAATGGTCCGATCCGTCGCGCATCACGCGCATCAAGGCGGTGCTGGGCGCCAAGGCGCGATCCGGCCTGGCCGATTCCATGGCGCTGCAGACCGACAGTCACAGCGCCGAGTCGGCGCGCCTGACCGCCTTGGTCGCGCCGCTGTCGTCGCCGGACGCGTCGCTCGGCCAGGCTCTGACATTGTTGAAGCAATGGGATGGCGACGAAACCGTGTCGAGTGCCGCCGCCGCGATCTACGAAGTCTGGGTCACCAAGCATCTGGGGCAGATGACGGTGAATCGGCTCACGCCGCCCGCTGCGCGCAAACTGATCGATGGCGGCTCCCTGGATGCGGTGATCACGGCGCTGGAGCATCCCGATGCCGCACTCGATGCCGCGTCACGCGACGCGTTGCTGCTCGCCAGTCTTGGCGAGGCGTTGGACGAGCTGAAGAAACTGCAGGGGCCCGACATGGCGACGTGGTCCTGGGGCCGCCTGCATCGCGCCACCTTCGAGCCGGCCGCCGCCGTGCTCGCCGAGCCGGCCTTGCGGGCGCAGATGGCGGTCGGTCCGCTGCAGCTCCCCGGCTCCGCATCGACGCCGCGCGCCGCGACCTATCGCGCTTCCGACTTCGCCGTCACCGCGGGGGCCTCGGTGCGCCTGGTGATGGATGTCGGCCGCTGGGACAATTCGGTCGCGATCAACACGCCGGGCCAATCGGGCGATCCCTTCAGTCCGCATTACCGGGATCTCTTTCCGCTGTGGGCGGCCGGCGACTACGTGCCTTTGCTGTTCAGCCGCGCGGCGGTGGAGGGTGCGGCCGAAACGGTCCTGACGCTGACGCCGCGCTGAGCGCCGCTAACGGCGGAATTTCAGATCGAAGCCTTGCCGGACCCAGTTCGCCTCGATGGTGTCGAGGTCGTGAACGCCGGACGGGTTGGCCTTCGACGGCGCGTTTCCGAGGTAAGGCGCGCGCTCGCGCCGCCACACGCCCAGGAGCCGGCGTAATTCCGCCAGTGGTTCGCCGTGGTCGTCGACGTGCAGGCTGGCATCGGGAAAATCCTCCGTCGTCACCATCACCAGCGCCGCGGACTGGCGCCCGCGCCGGTCGCCGCCGGCCGCCTCGCCGCTCTCCAACGCCGCCAGCAGGCGCTCCGGCAGGGGAAGCCGTGGATCGGCCTTGAAGCCGTCCAGCGTCGCCTGTGCCACGCGGTCATTGCTCAGCATGTTGCCGGCGACGCTGACGAAGGGCTCGCCGACATGGCCGGCCCATTCGACGCAATTCTTTCCCGTCCACGCCGCAAAGCGGCCATGCCGGTCGACGGCATGGAGCTGGCGGATATGACGTCCCTCGTCGCCCGCCAGCGCGCAGTCGATCGCCGCCGCCGGACCAAGGCCGCGTGCCAGGCCGTCGAGCACGACGGGTGCGAGATAACGGTTGGTCATCGACTGGGTCCCGACCGCGCCGACCCCGGCGCGCACGAAGGGCACGAACGATCCCGCCGCAAAGGCTTTTGTGGCGACCGCCGCGCCGAAGGCGCCGGTCGCCGAATCGAAGGCGACGATCGACCAGGTCATGCGACTGCCTTTTCTGCCCCGCGCGTCAGCGTCCGCCGGGAGCGCGGCCTTGGCAAGCCCTTCGCGGCTGCCGTGCCCGCGTTTTTCAATAGCTGCGGAAATCGAACCCGGCGCGATGCAGCTCCGAGACCATTTGCGCGACCTGCCCATAGGACTGGCGCGCCGCCTCGTAATAGTCGGGCCGCACGAATTGCGCGCGCGGAATGATCACGCCTTCGCCGTCGATCCGCACGGCGCTGCCGTCGCGCACCAGGGCGCTGACATAGCGGCGCGTGGTCTCGTAGGGCAGCCGCAGGGCGCCTGCGATGGCGTTGACCGTGACCGGACGGCGCAATTCATCGGGCGGCAATTGGTTGATGCCGCCATATTTCAGATTGTCGCCGCTGCACGTGATGTGGCGGATATTGGCGGTCCAGATCGCCGTGTAGATCATTCCGCTCAGGAAATCGCCGCCGTGCAGGCGCCCCATCGTGTCGACCCCGCGCATGACCAGCTCCATGCCGACGCGCAGCAGGGCACGGCCGTTCGGCGGCATTTCGCCCGACGGCGCCAGCGGCACGGTGCTCGTCAAGGTGCGCCGGTAGGGCGCGAATTCGAATCCCACCTGCTTGAGGTCGCCGAGAAAGCGCAGCAGGCTCTGCAGGCCTTCCTGCAACGCCCGGCGCCGATGCGGTTGATTGTGAACCGCGGCCGGAACGATCAGGCCGCGCTTGCCGACGCGGACGCAATGGCCCGCCTTGATCATCGCCTGGACATAGCGGCGCACGGTCTCGTAGGGGATTCGCAGCGTGTTGGCGAGGGTTTGCACGCTGACCGGCCGGCGCATCGCGTCGGGCGGCAGGTCGTCCATGCTGCCGAATCGCGTGTTGGCGGCGGAGTGCGTGATGTGGCGGACATTGCCGATCCATAACGCCGTGAAGATCAGTGCCGCAATCAGGTCGTTGTCCTGGGCCGCGACGATGCCGTCGATGCTGCGCAGGAAGAATTCGTTGCCGACGCGCAGGATCGCCCGCACATTGGCCGGCGCCGGTGCAACGTCTCTGCCCGTCAGGTTCGGACGGCTGTCGTCAACGTACATGACCGCATTTCTCCCGGCGCCGATGATGACGTGCCCGTGCGCGATGTCAAAATATTCCCGCGCCGGCGGCAGAACGCTGTTGCCGCGCGTTCAAATCGCGCCGGCCGGCGATGACTTGATCGCGCCGGGTTTGATGCGGTGCAACTGGATACGGAGCATTCATCGCTCTGGTTGCATTGCGGCATCCGATGCGTCGGCGAAGGGGATTGCCGCCGCCGGCCGTCCCAATCCGGCATCGGGCTGGCGCGACCCGGCCGCCAATGCCAGCGCCCAGGCGAGGGCGGCGCGAAATATCACGCCGGAAGGCCTTCGCCGGGCGCGCCGGCCTCCGCGAGCGGATTTCCGATCGGTGCGTTCATGACGATCTCGGCGATCACGCGATCGCGAATCCGGGGGGCGCTGATCGAGGTCAGCGCGTCCATCATGGCGGGCGTCGCCATGATGATGAGTCCGTCATAGGCGTCCGCTTCCTCGCCCAGGAGCCAGAGCAATTCGTGCGCGAAGCACAGATGGGTGTCGCGCGGCCGCGGGGCCGGGCCTGTCGTCAGGGCGCGGAATTCTGCGAAGTCGGCGGCGTCGCTGTCCGCGCGCCGCACCATGCGCTCCGGAATCCGATTACGGACGGTGCGCAGCAAGGTCGACAAGCCGTCGCGGCTGACGTGAATTTGCGCGTTCCAGTCGTCGGCGGTCAGGATCCAGGTTACGGAGTCGCTCACGGTTCAGCTCGATGCCAGATTCACCGCCATCGTCCGCCCTCGAGCCCGTGGAATCTATTCGTACAAAGCCGTAAGGCACTGTGCGTAGAACGACGTATTCCGAACGCATCGGGCGCGAACAAAACCGCCGCCGGACGGCGCAAAACGCGCCGCGCTTGACCGCTTTGATGGTTAGCGGGACGTTAGGCAAACGCGTCGGCGGGAGATGAAATGAACGGGGCGGAAAGTCTTGTGCGCACGCTGGTGGCGTCGGGGGTCGAAGTCTGCTTCGCCAATCCCGGGACCTCGGAGATGCATTTTGTGGCGGCGCTGGATCGCGCCGAAGGCATGCGGGCCGTCCTCGGCCTGTTCGAAGGCGCCGTCACCGGCATGGCCGACGGCTATGGCCGCATGGCGGAAAAGCCCGCCTGCACGCTGCTGCATCTGGGCCCGGGCTTGGCCAACGGCCTCGCCAATCTGCACAATGCCCGCCGCGCGGCGACGCCGATCGTCAACATCGTCGGCGACCACGCCACCTATCACGCGCAATACGATGCGCCTTTGGCCTCGGACATCGCCGGGTTCGCGCGGCCGGTGTCGGCCTGGGTGCAGTCTTCGCCGAGCGCGCTCACCGTCGCCGCCGACGGCGCGCGCGCGGTGCAGGCGGCGTGCCTGCCGCCCGGCCAGATCGCGACGCTGATCCTCCCGGCCGATACGGCGTGGAACGAGGCCGACGGCCCCGCGCCCGCCCTGCCGCGTCCGCTGCCCGCGCCGGTATCCGATGACGCCGTGGCGCGGGCGGCGCAGGCGCTGAGACAGGGCAAGCGCACGACCGTCCTGATCCGCGGCGCCGCGCTGAAAGAACGCGGCCTCGCCGCCGCCGGCCGCATCGCGGCCAAGACCGGCGCGCGCATCGCCTGCGATACGTTCACGGCGCGGCTGCAGCGCGGCGCGGGCCGCGTGCAGCTGGCGCGCATTCCCTATTTCGCCGAGCAGATCGTCGAGTTCTTCTTTGGAACCGAACAGCTCATCCTGGTCGGCAGCAAGCCGCCGGTCTCCTTCTTCGCCTATCCCGGCAAGCCCAGCTGGGGTTTGCAGGACGGGACGAAGATCCACCACCTCGCGCAGGCCCATGAAGACGGCACCCAGGCGCTCGAAGCCCTGGCCGAAGCGCTCGGCGCGCCCAAGGACCCGGCGCATGTCGCGGCCCTCAAGACCGCTCCGTCCATCGCCGACAAATTCGACCAGTACACGATCGGCCAGGTCATCGCGCGCCATCTGCCCGAGGGCGCGATCATCTCCGACGAGGGCGCCACATCGGGCGCCGGCACTGCGCTCGCCACCGCCACGGCCGCGCCCCACGATCATCTCGCCCTGACCGGCGGCTCCATCGGTCAGGGTCTTCCCGTCGCCACCGGCGCCGCGGTTGCCGCGCCCCATGCCAAGGTCGTCTGCGTGCATGGCGATGGCGGCGCCATGTACACGTTGCAGGCTCTGTGGACCCAGGCGCGCGAGCAGCTGGATGTCACGACGGTCGTCTTCGCCAACAAGTCCTATGCCATCCTCAACATCGAGCTGGCGCGGGTCGGCGCCGGCAATCCGGGCCCGAAGGCGCTGTCGATGCTCGACCTGCACAACCCCGAGCTCGATTGGGTCAAGCTGGCCACCGGCATGGGCGTCGAGGCCTCGCGCGCCGCCAACATCAAGGATTTCGAGAGCCAGTTCGCGGCGGCGATGCACGGCCGCGGCCCGCGTTTGATTGAAGCTGTTCTGTAGGGCACTGGACGGCGGCGGCGCGTGCCGCCAAACTTGCGCCGACCAACAGAGGTGTCAGATGGACAAGCCGGCGGACGATCTTGAGCTGTGGCGCGCGGGCGCCCGCGAGCTGATGCCGATGGTCGTGGCGCTGCGCCGCGAGCTGCACAAATTCCCCGAGCTTGGCCTGCACCTGCCCGAAACCACGCGCCGCACGCGCGAGGCGCTGGCCGGCCTCGACGTCGAGATCGCCGACAGCACGACGACCACCAGCATGGTGGTGACGCTCCGGGGCGCGCAGCAGGGGCCGACCATCCTCCTGCGCGGCGACATGGACGCGCTGCCCATGCCCGAGGACACCGATCTCGAATTCAAGTCGCAGAACGAAGGCCGCATGCATGCCTGCGGCCACGATTCGCATACCGCCATGCTGGTCGGCGCCGTCCATCTGCTGCATCGCCACCGCGAGCGCCTGAACGGCAACGTGAAATTCTTCTTTCAGACCGGCGAGGAAGGCTTCGCCGGCGCGCGCCATGTGATCGAGGAAGGCATGCTGGACGCGGCCCCCGCGCCGTCCGCCGCCTTCGCGATCCACATCTCGCCCAATATCCCGACCGGCGTCATCGCCACGCGCCCCGGCCCGCTGATGGCGGCGACCGATACGATTCGGATCGAGATCGTCGGCAAGGGCGGTCACGCCTCGCAGCCGCACTACACGCTCGATCCGATTCCCGCCACCTGCGAGATCGTCACCGCGCTGCAGAGCCTCGTCACCCGCCGGGTGGAGGCGTTCGATCCCGTCGTCCTCTCCATCACCAAGATCGAGAGCGGCACCACCGGCAACGTCGTGCCGGAGAACGCCAAGCTCCTCGGCACGCTGCGCAGTTTCTCGGAAAAGAGCCGCGCCACGGCGCGCGAAGGCATCGTGCGCATCGCCGAAGGCATCGCCAAGGCGCATGGCCTGGAAGCGCGGGTCAAGCTCGAAGAGGGCTATCCCGTCACCATCAACGACGACAAATTCGTCGCCTTCGCCAAGGGCGTCGCCACCGACCTGTTCGGCGAGCGCGGGTTCCTCACCATGCCGGCGCCGATCATGGGCGCCGAGGACTTCTCCTATGTCTTGCAGAAAATGCCCGGCTGCATGGCGTTCCTGGGCGTCGCGCCGTGCGACGTCTCGCACCATCACGCCCATGCCTGCCATTCCAACCGCATGATGATGGACGAGGATGCGATGGCCAACGGCATCGCCCTGCATGCCGCCATCGCCGACCGGTTCCTGGGCGTTCCGGCCGAGTAGCGCCGGCGCGCAGGTTAAACTATTTTTAGGTCGCTTCGCTTTGCGCTGGGCCCGCCTGCGGCGATAGTCGTGCCCGAAATATCTTCGGGGGGGCTTCGACATGGCCGGTTCATCGCTTGCACGGCTCGCGGAAATTCGCCGCGAGCATCCGCTGCGCAACACCTATGCCGAGATCAAGGCCGGCATGGGCAAGCTCGAGAAGGTCGCCATCTGGATCACCGACCATGTCGGCACGATGGCGTTTTTTCTCCTGATCCTGGTCTGGACGGTGTTTTGGCTGAGCTGGAACCTCTTGGCGCCGCCGCGGCTGCAGTTCGATCCGGCGATGGGCTTTGTCCTCTGGCTGTTCATCTCCAACCTCATCCAGATCATGCTGATGCCGCTGTTGATGATCGGCCAGAACATCCAGGGCCGCCAGTCCGAGGCGCGCGCCGAGCACGACCTGGAGGTGAACATCAAGGCGGAAGCCGAGATCGAAACGATCCTGACGCACCTCGAACGCCAGAACGATATCCTGATGGCGATGCTGGCCAAGCAGGGTATAAAGCTCGACGAGGTCCTCAAGGCGAGCCAGAGCTGATTGCGCCATGCGGCAGCGAAATTTCTTTTGGGACTGCTGCTTGCAACTGCGCCGGCGCACGCCGCGCGCGGCCACGATGATTTCATAGGCTGGGTGCACGGCGCGCCGGGCCGCGCGCGGCAGGTGCAGGCTTTCGAAATCTATCTGAAGCGCGCCGGGGTCGGCGGCGTCCTGCCGCTGTCGCAAATCCTGCTCAATGCCAGTTCGTGGCGCGCCTGCGACGTCGCGCCGTACAGCCTGGCGCCGCCGGCGCTGTGGCCGAACGTCGTGCCGACCCTGCGCTTCATCCGCGCCCGCATCGTCCCGGCGCTGGGCCCGGTCGCGGCGGTCTCGGGCTACCGCGATCCCGACCTCAACAAATGTTCCGGCGGCGCGCCGAAAAGCGCGCATGCGCTGTACTACGCGCTCGATCTCACGCCGCTGCGCTTCAAGGACCGCGATAAGATGATCGCGCTGGTCTGCAAGCTGCATGCCCGCTTCGGACCGGCGGCGCATGCCGGGCTCGGCTTCTACCAGGGCATGCGATTTCATATCGACACCAACGGCTTTCGCCGCTGGGGCAGCGACTATCACACCGCCACCTCGCCCTGCGTCGCATTGGAACAGAAGGGTTAGTGCCGCGCCCGGGCGCGATCTCGCCGCGCCTGCATCGCAATGCCGAGCGGTATGGAGGTGAGATAGATCACCATCCCCACGGTCGTGGTGATCCACGGCCAGGTGATCATGAAGCCGGTCAAAAGGCCGATGAAGGCCCACACCAGGATGCGGTGCTGGCGCGCCGGGCGCATGTACTTGATCGAGGGCGTCGGCAGCCGGCTGACCATCAGGCTGGCCGAGATCGCGATCATCGCGCCGCTCACCACCGGGTCGCGGAACAACTCATAGCCCGACTGGAAGCTCAGCAGCATCGGCAGCAGCAACAGCCCCGCCGCGGCCGGCGTCGGCAGGCCGGTGAAATAGGGATTGTGCTCCGACGAGCCTTCGTCGCGCACGCTCTGCACATTGAAGCGCGCCAGGCGGATGGCCGAGCAGGTGCAGAAGATCAGCGCCGCGACCCAGCCGGCATTGCCCATGCGCGACAGGCTCCACATATAGACTAGCACGCCCGGCGCGACGCCGAAGCTGACGAGGTCGGCCAGCGAATCGAGCTGCGCCCCGAAGCGCGTATCGGCGCCGAGGAAGCGCGCCGCGCGGCCGTCCAGCATGTCGAACAGCATCGCGAAGATGATGGCGATGACCGCGGCGTTCCAGTCCTTGTCGATGGCGAAGCGGATGGCGGTGATGCCGCTGCACAGGCCCAGCAGGGTGAGCACGCTGGGCACGACGCGGCCGACGGACAGCTCTTCCAGCCTCTCGGCCATGCGGCGCGGATCGATTCTGCGATAAGCCAATGCCATGCCTTGCGTTAAAGTGGGGCCGACCCTTGAAGTTCCGCCAGGACCGTTTCGCCGGCCCTTGTCACCGAACCGTCTTTTATCACGATCTTGGCCGCAGGTGGCAAATAGACGTCCAGGCGGCTGCCGAACCGGATCATGCCATAGCGGTCGCCGCGCCGGACCGTGTCGCCTTGCTTAATGTCACAAACGATGCGCCGGGCGACCAGGCCGGCGATCTGCACCACGACCAGGTCGTCTTGCGGGTTGCTACCACCGGTGGGGCGCAGACGCGCCGACATGCGCTCATTGTGTTCGCTGGCCTTGTCGAAGGAGGCATTGAAGAAGCGTCCCGGCCGATAGGCCAGCGCCACGATGGTTCCGCCCAGCGGCATGCGGTTCACATGCACGTTGAAGACGTTCATGAAGATCGACAGCCGCCGGCGCGGCGTGGCTCCAAGGCCGAGTTCCTCGGGCGGAACGGCCAGGGCGATCGGCAGCAGCACGCCGTCGGCCGGACTGACGAGCAGGGTCTCGCCCGGCGGCGGCGTGCGCTCCGGATCGCGGAAGAACGCGATGCACCAGATGGTCAGCGGCGCGAAGGCCAGCGCCGCCCAGGGCGACAGCCAAGTGGCCAGCGCATTGACGCCGGCGAAAATCGCGATGAACAGCCAGCCCTCGCGGTGAATGGGAATTCTCAAACGGGCACCTCAACAACCTCACTCACCATGGCCGGGCTTGACCCGGCCACC
>OLLF01000129.1_pt1 | contig 60799 bp, 62 predicted proteins | sample 1604471 | NCBI WGS metagenome assembly OLLF01 (sample SAMEA104055714, study PRJEB20765) | soil metagenome | isolation source: soil
GGGGGCGGCGGCGGCGCGGCGGCGAACGGATCGGCCGCGAAGGCGCCATTGCCGAAGGGGTTGTCGCCGGCGAACGGCGGCGCCGCGCCGTCGAAGGCGGGTGCGAACGGATCGGCGCTGACCTGGAAGGGCTGGTGCTCGCCATGGCCCACGTCGGGGAAGGGCGGCGCTTCGAAGGTCTGGGTGAAGGCCGGCGCCTGGGCGGCGGCGCCCAGCGGATGCGGCAGGACGTCGACATGACGGCCCGGATCGTTCAGCGCGGCGCGCAGCTCGGCGACCTGGTCGCGCTGGCGCGTTTCGGCGGCGTCGATGCGTTGCGCCAGGCGCTTGATGTTGTCGTCGATGCCATCGCGCGCGGCGGGCGCGTCGAAGCGGCCGGCGATGTCGGACAGGCTGCGTTCGATCCCCGACAGGCGGCGGTCGATCGCGGGATCGGTGCCGCGCTGTTCCAGCTTGGCGAAATTGTCTTCCAGCCGGGCGATGGCGCCGGCGGTCTCGGCGTCGCGGCGCAAGGCGGCGGCGCTGTCGTCCTTGTGCGATTCCAGGCTTTGCAGGGCGTGACTCACTGCATCGCCGACCGATTGGGCGTTGCGTTCGACGCTCTTCAGCCGGTCGTCGATCAGCGAGACATGGCTCATGCGCTGGTCGATCTGCGCGACCTTGTTGTCGATCTGGGAAATCTGCGCCGTGCGCTGGTCGATCTGGGTGATGCGCTGGTCGAGGCTGCGGGCCGTGGTCTCGGTCTCGGCGCGCGCCTGCGCCAGGCGGCCGGCGACGGATTCGAGGTTGGTCGCCAGCGCGGAGATCTGCGATGCCGACTGGTTGGCGGTGTTGGAGATCTGCTCGGCGAGGCGCGACAGGCCCTGGTGCAGGCCCTTGATCGCATCGCGCGTGCCGTCGTTGGTGGTCGAGCGCTCGACGCGCTGCAGCCGGTCGGCCAGGCTCATGACGCTGCCGCCGAGCTGGTCGAAGGATTGCGCCTGCTCGCGCGCCGCGACGTTGATCTCGCTGGCGGCCTTGCTCATGGCGCGGTTGTTTTCGGACTGGTTGCGCTCGGTCGATTCCAGGCGCCGCGCCACGTTGCGCAGCTGCTCCTCGATGCGGCGGTAGACGTCGTTGCTCTCGCTTTCGCTGCGCGCGACATGGGCCAGCATGTCTTCGGTGTCGCGGCGCGTCGTCGCTGCGAGGCGGGGTTCCGGCTGCGGGGCATAACCGCTACCGTTGGAATTCCATTGTTCGCGAGCTGGGGTCATGTCGTCCGGCGTATCGGAAAAGCTGCGGAGGATTCTCCGGGTCATCCATTCGCCGACGGACAGGCCTTCCCGACGCGCGGCCGCTCTCGCTGCCTCGCGGGCTTCGGGCGGGATACCCGCCACGTTCCAGGGAATGTCAGGCCGCATTTCGACTCACTTAGCACCGCACCCGCCACAATAAGTACTGGTGTCAAGATGTAGTGTAAAGAATGGTTTGGCACCCGATTTGCAGCGGTCACTCCGAGGGGCCTCTGCAAGGGCGTAACTTCGCCGATCAGCGTTAATAGGCGGTTAGCGGCGTCAGACGCCGACGCCGGCCTTGCGCAGTTCGCCGTCGAGGCGGCCCGCGGCCCAGAACCCGGCCATGCGGAAGTCAGAAATCAGGGACCAGAGCGGATAGGTGAAGGTCGCTGGGCGGTTATGCTCGACGAAGAAATGCGCCACCCAGGCCGGGCCGTAGCCGGCGACGAAGGCGACCGGGATCAGCCAGACGATGCCGGTGACCGCCGCCGCCACCGCGCTCAGTAGCGCCAGTCCTGTGCCAAAAAAATGCAGGTTGCGGGTCGCCGGCTTGGCGTGCTCCTGCAGGTAGTAGGGCCAGAAATCGGCGTAGGTCGTGATGGCGCGGTTGGTCGCCATCAGTGCGTGCCTTCGCTGCCGCGGAGCGCCAGGCCCGGCTTGGGCGGCGTCATCGCGTCCTTGCCTTCGCGGGCGCTGCCCACCGGCGTGATGACCGGCGGCAGGGGATCGTCGGGATGCGGGCCGAGGCCGAGGTCGGTCGAGAACAGTTGCGTCACATACACCGTGTCGCCGTTCACCGCCGCGCCGACGCCGGTGTGGTTGTAGTCCGCGAAAGACAGGTTCTCGCGATGCGGCGCGCTCTTCAGCCAGGTGTCGACGAAGCGCCGCGCGAAGCCCTCGACGTCGACGCCGATGGCCGGCGTGTAGTGCTGGGCGGCGATGTTCTCGCCCAAAAGGCCCTGAAAATGGGCATCTTCCGCCATCAGGATGGTCGCCGAGGTGTCGCCGTTCGGCGCGGTATGGGCGATGTAGTTCTTCGTCGCCATGTCGATGGCGCGCTTGCGCGCGACATCCGACAATTCCGGATCGATCATCAGCGAACGGGCCTTGGGATCGATGCGCGAGCGCTCGTCGGCGATCAGGACGGCGATGCGCTGCTCCAGCGCGGGCATCAGCGTGTGCGGATCGGGCGGCGGCGGACGCACCACCGCCTCCATCGTCGAACAGCCGGCGCAGAGCAGCAGCAGCGAGGCGGCGAGGAGCGCGCGCATGCCTATTGCAGGATCTCGAACAGGCCGGCCGCGCCCATGCCGCCGCCGATGCACATGGTGACGACGCCGAGCTTGGCCTTGCGGCGCCTTCCCTCCAGCAGCAGATGCCCGGTCATGCGGGCGCCCGACATGCCGTAAGGATGGCCGATGGAGATGGCGCCGCCGTCGACGTTCATCTTGGCGTGGTCGATGCCCAGCGTGTCGGCGCAATAGAGCACTTGGCTGGCGAAGGCCTCGTTGAGCTCCCACAGGTCGATGTCGGCAACCGTCAGGCCGTGGCGCTTCAAGAGGCGCGGCACGGCATAGATCGGACCGACGCCCATCTCGTCGGGCTCGCAGCCGGCGACCGCGAACCCCCGAAATATACCTAGCGGCTTGATGCCGCGCTTGGACGCCTCGGCGCCGTCCATGACCACGACCGCGGCGGCGCCGTCGGCGAATTGCGAGGCGTTGCCGGCGGTGATGTATTTGCCCTGCTGGACCTGCTGGCCGCCGCTGAACACCGGTTTCAGGGCCTTGAGGCCCTCCAATGTCGTGTCCGGGCGGTTGCCCTCGTCGTGGTCGACGGTGACCTCGACGATGCTTTCGGTGCCCGTCGCCTTGTCGACCTTCTTCATTTTGGTCTTGAGCGGGACGATCTCGTCCTTGAACTTGCCGGCCTGTTGGGCGGCGGCGGTGCGGCGCTGGCTCTCCAGCGCGTATTCGTCCTGGCGGTCGCGGCTCACCTTGTACCGCTCGGCGACGATTTCGGCTGTCTCGATCATCGCCATCCACAGGGCCGGCTTGACCGCGAGCAAATGCTCCTCGGTGATGTTCTTGACGTTCATGCCGCCCATCTGGACGAGGGAGATGGATTCGACGCCCGAACCGATGGCGACCGGCGTGTCTTCCGTCATGATCTGCTGCGCCGCCATGGCGATGGCCTGTAGGCCGGAGGAGCAGAAGCGGTTGACCGTGGTGCCGGCGGTGGTCACCGGGCAGCCGGCCCAGATGGCGGCGTTGCGCGCCACGTTCATGCCGGTGGCGCCTTCGGGCTGGGCGCAGCCCATGAAGACGTCCTCGACTTCGGACGGATCGATGCCGGCATTGGCGATGGCGTGCTTGACGGCGTGGCCGCCCATCACGGCGCCATGGGTCATGTTGAAGCCGCCGCGGACCGATTTGGCGAGCGCTGTGCGCGCGGTGGAGACGATGACGGCTTCTTTCATGACAGGCTCCGCTGGGAAGGGCGCGGGAAATTAGCCTGTCGCGGCGCCGAGGGCAAAAGAGCCGGTTATTGCGAGACGCCCCGGTCCGGATCGCGCCGCCAATAGACATAGGACGCGACAACGCTCAGCAGCGCGGCGGCGGCGATGGCGACCAGGAAGATATGCGAGGCGGCTTTCACGGGCAGGGTCACAGTGGCGGCAAAGCCCAGCGCGCCGGCGGCGATGAACAGCTTGCCCGCCAGGGCGTGGGTGCGCTGCCAGGAATATTCGCTCGACAGGGTCCACGGCGTGCGCACGCCGCCCAGGAACATCGAACGCGTCTTGCCCAGATAGTTTCCGATCACGATCATCAGGAGGCACACGCAAGCGATGATGACGCTTCCCACCTGCACGCCGGCGTGCAGCACCGAATACAGCGCCGCGCCATGGGTCGCCGCGAGCAGCAAGATCACGCCGATCCAGGTGGCGCGATAGAATTTTGCGCTGGCGATCAGGTTGAGCCGCCGCGGCTCCAGCCACGGAATGCCCCAGAACAGCACCGCGATGAGAGCCGTCATCGCCGGCGCCATGAAAAGCGCGAGCGGTGCTTTGGCGAAGCGGTCCGGCGTGCCGTTCGCGGTCCAGTGGATCGGAATGGCGGTGCCATCGGCAAGCTGGGAGCAGGCCCAGACGCTGGCACCCAACATGGCGGCGATGACGGCGGCGCTAACGATGAGGGGGATGCGGTTGTTCATGGCTTGGCCTCCTTGGCGCCCTTGACGCCGGCAAGATCCATCAGCGCGGCGGTGGCTTCTTCCAGCACGCTCATGTTGACGCGGTAGAGGATGGTGGTGCCCTGGCGCTCGGTGGTGACGAGGTCGGCGGCCTTGAGCACCGCGAAGTGCCCGCTGAGCGTCGGCTTGGCGAGATCGAACTGGTCGGCGAGATCGCCCGCGCTCATGGCGCGCTTGCGCAGCAGCTTGAGCACTTTGCGCCGCACCGGATGCGCCAGGGCATCGAAGACATCGCTCATATTTTGTTATTTAGGTAAATAACGAAATATTGTCAAGGCGCGCGGGAAAATTCAGGCCGGCGCGGGGTCCTGTGCCGCGGCCATCTTCGCGATGATATTGCGGCGGATCAGCGTGCGGAAGACGGCGTACTGAAGCACGAAGGCGGCAACCAGGACCGTCGCCGGCACGAACGAGGTGTAGAGCGCCCAGGCATTGAAGCTGAGCGTCAGGGCGACGGCGGCGTTGACCGCGGCCATGACGATTTCCAGGATACCCCAGAACCGGCTCGCCCAGAAAACGTATTTCGGCTCGAGATTGTCCTTCACGATCGCGGGCAGGTAGGGCGCCATCCAGTTGGTGCGCAGCATCACGATGCCGACGGCCACGGCGATGACCGACGATTTGATCTGCACGAAGAACGGGTCCTGGGTGAGGACGGTGGTCACGCCGCTGACGATCACCAGAACGACGCTGAGATATTGCAGCGGGCCGACCGGCTGGTTGCGCAGCTTCAGCCAAGCGAAGCGCGCGGCGCCGATCACGACGCCGGCGACGGTCGCCAGGATGATGTTGCCGGTCGCCCAATAGGTTCCGGCGAAAACGATCGTCGCCAGCAGATCGAGCGCGATCGGCTTGAACGCCTGCAGGAAATACATGCGGCTGTCCCTCAGTCCGGCGCCTGCCCGCCGCGGCTGCGCAGATGGGCCGGATATCTGAGGCTGAAGGTAAGCGCTGCGGCCAGCGCTACAAGGCCCCCGGCGGCGGCGGCGGTCACGGAAATCTTCGCCGCCAAGGTCGCCGCGGCGTCCGCCGCCGTCATGATCGCCAGCGCCGCCACCCAGACGGCGGTGACGACGTAGTTGGTGCGCAGGAAGATTTGCGAGTTCCATTGCTCGGGCGCGGCCTGTTCACGGGCATATTGCAGCGTGAAAGGTTCATGCAGCAGCAACGAAGCGATGACGATGGCGAGCAGCCCGCCGTCGACCGCCAGCAGCACGGCGCCATAGGACAGGCTGGGCTGCACGAAGCCCTTGTAGAGCGCGAGCAGGCCAAACAGCACCGTGTTGCCGGCGTCCAGCGTCTTGAGCACGCGGGTGTCGAGGAATGAGCGCATGCCGAGCGCGAAGGCCGCCGCGAAGGCGACCCACAGCGCCATGTCGGGCGACAAGCCCATCAGCACGGCAAACAGGATGAACGGCACGAAGCCGAGCACCAGGTTCATGGCCGATCACCCGCGAGAAAAAACGCCGGGGCTTCGCCCCGGCGCGGGATCGTCTAGTGGGCCGGAGCCGGCGCCGCGGCCGCGCCATATTTGCGGTTGGCAAAGATCAGCCAGATATGCTGTGCCCGCGTCATGCCCGGGCCGGCATTCCTGACCGCGTTGAAGGCCGCCACGGCCTCTGCCGTCTTGCCCTGCATCACCAGCGCTTCGCCCAGTACCATATTGGCCTCATTGGGATCGGCCTTGCCGCCGCCCTTGGTCAGCGCGCGCTGCGCGGCCTCGGCGGCATCGGCATAGCGGCCATAGCCGTAATACGTCTCGGCCAGTTTCAGGTCGAACTCGCCCGTCGGCGACTTGCGCGCGGCGGCGTCGAAGCCGGCGAGCGTCGCGCGGTCCTTGGCGGCGCGGTTTCGCGCCTCGGCGATCTGCGCGTTGTTCTTGGCGTTGCTGTCGATCTTGCCTTGACCGGCCTGCAGGATGGCGTCGGCTTCCACCGGATAGCCGAGTGCGATCGCCATCGCAGCCGCGATCGTATAGTCCTCCGAATGCCCCGTGGCGTGCGTCACCATGCGCAGGCGATACATGTGAAGCGCATCGACGTCCTTGATGCCCTTGGTGCCGAGCGAAACGTCGACGATCTGGCCCCATTCGTCGGGGTCGTCATAAAAGGTGACGATCGTCTCGAGCGTTCCGATTGCGGCGTCCTGCTGCTTGGCCTTGAGCTGGCTGCCGAACAGGATTTCCAGGGCGCCCCGATTGGGCGCCTGGCCGGCCGGGGTCACGGCAATCACCTTCTGCGCCGTCGCCACGGCATTGACGAAGTCTTGCTTGTAATAATAGGCCTGCGCCAGGCTCGAAAGCACGAGCGGGTCGTCCTTGCCCAGCGCGAGGAAGGCTTGCGCGTATTTGATGCCCTGGTCGTAGTGCTTCTGCTCGGTGGCCAGCAGTGCCGCGATGCGCAGCGTGTTGGCGTGCTCGTCGGGCGGGGTGTCCGCCAGGGCCGGCGATTCGGCCATCGCGATATAGGCGATCTCGGCGTTCACATGATCGTTTTCGTGGACATAGATGTTGCCGAGGAATTCGTTGATCTTGTAGGTGTCGACGGGCGTCTGGTCCGGAAGGGCCTGCGCCTGCTTGACCAGCACCAGGGCGCCGGCGAAGTCGTTGGCCGTCATCAGCTTGGTGGCGGGCAGCAGCAGCTTGCCGACGGCCACGCTCACCTTTTGCTCGGTGCCCGAGGCGTGCGCCGCCGGCGCCGGCGAACTGTCCGGCGCGCCGCCGCCCATGGCGTAGGCGGGCGCGGACATCAGCATCGCTGCCGAACTCAGCAGGCACACCGCGAGGGCGGCGCGAACGGAACTCGTTTTCATGGAAATCCTCATCTGGCTGGATTTAACGGTGCGCTGAAGCGACCCCTCGCATGGCGCATCTTGTTTTGCTTTGCAACTTTAGTGTGGCGGCGCGGCGAAGCCAATGCGCGAAGGGCTAATATTGCAGTGCAGCGTGAAACCTTCTATCCAGATTTTCGCATGAGCGACGTTTTGAACACGCTTCCGCCCGAGGCCGAAAACATTTCCCTGGGCGGATTCAATCGGCACGCGGGCCCGATCTGGCGCCTGGCCGCGGACGGCGAGGTGCGACGCTTCGCGCTGGTCGTGGCCGACAAGCACCTGAACGGGTCCGGCAGCCTGCATGGCGGCATGGCGATGATGCTGGCCGATGTTTCGATGAGCCAGACCTCGCGCGCGGTTTCCGGCGCCAAGAGCTGCAGCACGGTGTCGATGACCTGCGACTTCGTCGGGCCGGGCAAGCTCGGCGAGATACTGGTGAGCCGCGTCCGTGTCACGCGCCAGACGCGCACGCTGGTCTTCCTGTCGGCCGAGATCGCCGCGGGCGAACGCCCCGTCGCCGTCGTCACCGGCCTGTGGAAGATCGGCTGAGATGAGCGCGCCGCCCGGCTTCACCCAAACCCGCCTGGTCGATCCGTTCGAGATTCATGTCGGTCCGGTGTTCGAGCAGGGCGAGAAGGGCGCGCGCCGCTTCGGCTTCCGCGTCGACGCGCGACACGTGAACATGCGCGGCGTCATCCACGGCGGCATGCTGATGACCTTCGCCGACGCGGCGCTCGGCCAGGCGGCGTGGGATGCCTGCGATCATGCCAATGTCGTGACGCTCAACATGCAGAGCCAGTTTCTCAGCCCCGCGCGCGAAGGTGACTGGGTCGAGGTCGCGCCAGTGCTGACGCGGCGCACGCGATCGATGATTTTCCTGCGCGGCGATTTCATGGTCGACGGCGCGGCGATCTATTCGGTGTCGAGCGTGTGGAAGATATTGGGGGCGGACTAGCGGGCGTAACTGAACGCCGCATTAACCTCTCATTCACGCTAACGCCACGTTTACCGTTCTATGCCTAAGTTCCAGGCATCAGGGGACGGAGGCCTTTTCCATGGGTCGGCAAGACGCTACCCAGTCCAGCACGCAGAACGCGGCGTCGGCGATGTTTCGCCTCGACGGGCGCGTTGCATTCGTGTCGGCGGCGCCCGGGCATCTGGGCAGCGCCATGACGCGCGCGCTGGCGTCGGCCGGCGCCCATGTCATCGTCAATGCACGTGACGACTCCAAGCTGATGGATTTCGAGGCCACGCTGCTCGGCGAAGGCCTTTCCGTCGAGCGCGCCGCGTTCGACGTGGCCGACGTCGAAAAAGTACGCGCCTTCTTCGCGTCGCGGCCGCGGCTCGACATTCTCGTCAACAACGCCATCGCGATGACGCCCAGGCCGTTCGAGAACCTGGAGGCGTCCGATTTCGCGGCGACCTATGCCAGCAGCGTGACCGCCGCCTTCGAGGCGGTGCGCGCCGCCCGGCCCGCCTTGCGCGCCGCTGCCGCGGCGACCGGCCAGGCGTGCGTCGTCAACATTGCTTCGATGTATGGCCTGGTGTCGCCGGATTCGCGCCTCTATGCGCAGCCGGGGCAGGCCAGCCCGTTCCATTACGGCCCCGCAAAGGCGGCCTTGCTGCAGCTCACCCGGCACCTTGCCGCCGAGCTGGGGCCGGAAAACATTCGCGTGAACGCGCTGGTGCCGGGACCTTTTCCGCGCCCGGACATCCAAGACAAGGACCCGGACTTCGCCGCCCGGCTGGCCGGCCGCACCATGCTGGGGCGCCTGGGCGCCGCGTCGGAGATCGCCGGGCCGTTGTTGTTCCTGGCGTCACCGGCCGCGTCCTTCATGACCGGCCAGGCGCTGACCGTCGATGGCGGTTGGACCGCCTGGTGAGATAGAAGGGAGGGGCAGCTTCATCCGATGAACATGGCGTTTCTCTCTTCCTTCAAGATCGGGCCGGACACGGTCTATCCGGAATCGCTGCGCCAGCGCCTGCGCAGCTTTCCGCTGTTGGAAGACGTCAGCGACGCCGCGCTGAAGAAACTGCTGTCGGAAGCCAACTGGTTCGGCCTGCCGGGCGGCATGCTGCTCAAGCGCGACGGCGAGAACGACCAGGCGGTGTTCCTGGTCATCACTGGCAGCCTCGGCGTCTTCGCCGAGGACGAGCGCGGCAAGCGCCGCTTCGTGGCGCATATCCCCGCCGGCGAGACGGTCGGCGAGATGTCGATGATCTCGGGCAGCACGGAGCATTCGGCGCAGCTGATCGCCATGCGCGACAGCGAATTGCTGCGCGTGCCGCCGGGCGCCTTCGACGCGCTGATCGGCCGCCATCCGCGCGTCATGCTCAACATGATGCGCATCCTGGTGAAGCGGCTGCAGCAGACCACCAAGAGCGGCGTCGACACGGCGCGGCCCAAGACTTTCGCCATCGTGCCGCTGCAGCCGGGGCTGGAGCAGGCGCCGATCGCGCATCGGCTGGCCGGTGCGCTCGTCAACATGGGCTCGAAGGCCGCGGTGCTCGACGCCAGCTGCGCCGACCAGACCGGCGAGTGGTTCAACAATTTCGAGGCGGCGCACGATATCGTGTTCTATCGCGGCGACGCGCCCGACAGCGCCTGGACGCATCAGTGCCTGCGCCAGGCCGACCGCATCTTCCTCCTGGCGCGCGTCGACCAGCCGCTGCCGTCGCAGTCGCTGGACCTGCCGGCGCTGAAGGAGCGCGCCAGCGGCCTGCCGCAATTGCTGCTGCTGCATCCGACGGACAAGAACGAGAACCTGCCCGAGCATTTCGCGGTGCGCAGCGGGCTTTATGAATCTCACCATCACGTTCGCGCCGGACGGCCCGACGACATCAAGCGCCTGGCGCGCTTCATCTCGGGCCGCGCGGTCGGCATCGTGCTGGCCGGCGGCGGCGCGCGCGGCTTCGCCCATATCGGCATCGTGAAGGCGCTAATGGAAGCCGGTGTCCCGTTCGACAATATCGGCGGGACTTCGATGGGCGCGATCATCGCGGCGGGTCTCGCCAGCGAATGGGGTATCGAGGAACTGACCGAGCGGATGCGCGACGCCTTCGTCAAAGGCAATCCGCTCAACGACTACACGCTGCCGCTGATCGCACTGGTGCGCGGCAAGAAGGTATCGAAGCTGCTGCAGCACAGCTTCGGCGATATGCGTATCGAGGAAATGCCCAAGCCCTATTTCTGCGTCTCGTCGGACCTGACCACGGGCCGCGTGCATGTGCACCGCGCCGGCGCCTTGTGGCGGGCGTTGCGCGCCAGTGTCGCACTCCCGGGCATCCTGCCGCCGGTAACCTATCACGGCCATCTGCTGGTCGACGGCGGCTTGATGAACAACCTGCCGGTCGATGTGATGGCCGAGCGCTCCTCGGGGCCGATCATTGCCTCCGACGTCACCGGCGAGATCGACCTGAAGGCGCGCGACGACAAATACGGCGAGCGGCCGTGGTGGTGGCTGATCGGCCAGCGCATGGCGGGCACCCCGTCGATCGTCTCGATCCTGATGCGTTCGGGCACGGTGGGCTCCGAAGTGCAGCGCCGCCTGGCGCGCGAGCAGGCCAATTACATGTTCGAGCCGCCGCTGACCGGCGTCGGCCTGCGCGACTGGCGCGCCTTCGACCGCTGCATCGCCGAAGGCTATGAGCATGCCCTGCGCATGATCGAGCAGCACGGCGTGCCGCTGACCGACGTGTGGAGCGAAGGCCCCGCGGTATCGATCGAACACCACGTGCACGCGGCGGAATAGAGCCCTTACAGCTTCGGCGTGACGACATGATTGTGCGGGTGGCGAATGCCGAAATAACCTATGAGTAAAAGTGCGGCCGCGATGCATCCGATAATGGCAACCAGCGGGAGCAGGTCGGCGAGCAAATTCACGAAGGGCCAGATCAGTCCGGAATTTTCCGGATTTGCCGCAAAGGTGGCCGGGTGAATGGCGAGTGCACCGATCGTGTTATGCAATCCGGTCGCGTGCTCCCGGCCCGCAGCGCTCGCGTCCCAGCCGAGAAGAGCGAATACCCCGCCCACGAGCGCGATACTAAGAGCAACGCCAACATACCATGTGAGTTTGAGGATTTTCACAGGACATGTCCTACAAAATAGGTGAATAGGGCGATGGCCCCCGCAAGCGGTAGCGCGCCCGTAATAAAATTTACCATCAATAATGGCAAGGACCCTTGGAAATTTGGTTTGTGTGCGGCCTTCTCGGTCATCGTGGCGCAACAAAACATCAAAAAGAACATTATGAAAACGGTCGAGGACGCGGAACCCAATATGACCGCCACCCTTACCGTCACATGAGTGATTAAGTACCTGTATATCAAGTAAAAAAAGGTACCCAAGCCCACGCCAAAAAAAGCCAGCACTAGGTCAGTTCCGACAAAAGCCTGGCGTTGATGAAGCCCGACATGATCCACAAATACGTTCCGGCCAATAGCTGCTATGGTGGTCAAAAGAACCGAAATGCTCGCGTCCACCAGAGGATTCGCAAGGTAATTGTGTGCGAATCCTGACAGCCATGATTCCAAATTGCCCCCATTGTGCACCGTATCGCCCCCAATACTGCCCCTGCCCTTTGGAAGTCTTACTGTGAGTTGCCTCCAACGCAACGGGCATTAATGGTTAATGGGGCTCCCCGGATGACTTATTTTTCGGGACGCGCGCATCCCTCTTGATCATGGCCGTCGTCCGACGTGAATTTCAAAATTGCAGTGACGCCACTATTTCCTGGCAGCGCGGTAGCTACTAAGGCATCAGGACATGCTCGAAGAGCGTCGAGGCGATCGCCGATCCGGGCCTGTCGAGGAACGCGGTCGAAAGCGAACGCTTGCCGCCGTTCTTGAGCAGAATGACGAGCGCGTCGCGCGCCGGCGGCTGCGTGCAACCGAAATGTCGGATCGCATCGCGTGGGATGGAAATGGTCCGCGCCGCAAGCGCGGGGTCGAAATAGACCACGTCCTCGTGCTGGACCCAAATCGCGAATCGCGGCGCTGCCCCGCAAGACAAGACGGCGGAGCAGGGCGAGGGCCCTGATCGCGAGGAAAAAGCCCGCCAGTACAATCAGAATCACTACGCGCCGAGGAGCACGCTCACCGCGATGCCCGGATGCAGATTGGGAATGGCCATGATCCGGACATAGCCCAGCACCGGCATCGCAATCCCGGCCAGCAGGGCCGCAACCGCGAGAATCCAGGCCCGCGCATGAACCGGGCCACGATGATCGGCGCGACCTCGATTCGCATCCGCCGGCTATTCGGACGAAAGCGCCCGGCGCCTGATCGGCAGCATCTCCTCGAACACGCCCGGTCGCTTTTCGGCCTTGGCCTTGAACGCTTCCATCATGTCGGCTTCGGGGTGGTACATGCCGGCCTGCCAGGTCGCGATGTAGTCGAGGCCGTCGGCCACCGTATGGTCGCGGGCGTAGTTGATCATCACCTTGGAGCCGTAGACCGCCAGCGGCGACTTTTTCGCGATGTCCTTGGCGAGGCCCATGACATGCGCCAGCATCGCTTCCTGGGTCGGGAAGACCTCGTTGACGAGGCCAAGCTCCAGCGCCTTCTTGGCCGGTAGGCGGCGCCCCGAATAGGCGAGTTCGCGCACCATGCCGGTCGGCATCAGGTTGCACAGGCGCGGGAAGGTGCCGACGTCGGCGGTCATGCCGATATTGATCTCCTGGATGACGAAGAACGCATCTTCGGTGGCATAGCGGCAGTCGCAGGCGCTCGCCATGTCGACGGCGCCGCCGACGCAGCCGCCCTGGATGGCAATCAGCACCGGCACGCGCGCCTTCTCCAGCACGTTGAAGGATTCCTGGATGTCGAGAACCGAGAGGCGCAGATTGGCGCGCACGCGGCCCTTCTCCTGCGGCGCCCGCGCCGCCGCCGTGCCGGCCGAATTGCCGCCGGTGAACACGGCGAGGTCCATGCCGCCCGAGAAATGCTTGCCGGTCGAGGAGATGACGATGACCCGCGCCTTGGCGTGGTCGTCGATGTCTTTCACGATGGCGGGCAGTTCGGTCCAGAACTCCGGCACCATGGTGTTCAACTCGTCGCCGCGCTTGAGCTGGATATGCGCGATGCGATCCGCTATCTCGACGTTGAAGCAGCGATAGGTCATGCAGTCTCTCCCAGGCGGCAGGCGTCAGATCGCGCCCGGATTGCCGGTGCTGTGCAGGATGTCCAAGGTCTGTCCGCCGGTACTCAAGCTGAGCTTGTCGAAGTGCAGCGAACCGCCTTTGGGCGTATCGGCATCGATGGTGAGTTCGCCTTCGCCCTTGGAGCCCTTCACATGCACGACATAGGTTTCCTTGGAGCCCGTCGCCAGGTCCGAGGAGGCATTGAAGCTGCTGGCGCCGGTGACCGCGATATTGTCCCCAAGCACGGCGCGCGCGGCCTGGTCATTGTCGACCCGCACGATCGCGGCCTTGACCGTCGGCGCATCCTTGACGCCATGGTTGAGATAATAAAACAGATACGCGCCGCCGCCGATGGCCAGCGTCAGAACGAGGCCGGCGGCGATCAGGCAGCCCCACAGGCAGCCATGGCTGCGCGGCGGCGGCGGCGGAAGCGGTCCGGGCGTGGCGTGGCTTGTGTCGGTCAAGATGTCCCCCCAAGGGCAGCTTCGTCGCGGCAAAGCAAATCACACGCGCGCCCTTGGCGCAAAGCCCGCGCCTAACCTAGTCTGGCGTCAGACAAAACCGGAGGACGCCATGCCCATCAACTACGAACAGATGATGCAGTCGAAATCGGAAGGGCTGGAGGCGAGCTATGGCGACCGCGAGGTCATGCTCTACGCCCTCGGCATCGGCTTCCAGCGCGATCCGATGAACGAGCAGGAATTGCCGTTCACCTACGAGAGCAATCTCCAGGTCGTGCCGACCTTCGCCACAGTGATCCCGACGGGCCGCCCGCGCGCCGGCGCCGCCGCCGGTTCCAATCCGATGTCCGGCATCAACTACCTGATGGTCGTGCACGGCGAGCAGCGCGTGCAGATCCACAAGCCGCTGCCGCCGGCCTGCGAGGTGGTGTCGGACGCGCGCGTGCTCGGCGTCTGGGACAAGGGCAAGGACAAGGGCGCGATCATCGTCAACGAGCGCGTCATCAAGGAGAAGGCGACGGGCGACAAGCTCGCGACGCTGGTCGGCACGACCTTCGCGCGCGGCGACGGCGGCTTCGGCGGACCCAAGGACGGTGCGCCCGAGCCGCATCAATTGCCGACGCGCACGCCCGATCTCGTCCATGCCTGCGACACGCGCCCCGACCAGGCCTTCCTCTATGCGCTGTCGGGCGACCGCAATCCGCTGCACCGCGATCCGGCCATCGCCAAGCGGGCCGGCTTCCCGCGCCCGATCCTGCACGGGCTGTGCTCCTATGGCACCGCCTGCCGCGCGGTGATCTCGACGCTGGCGAAATACGATCCCAAGCGCATCACCGGCTTCGACGTGCGCTTCTCCGCGCCGGTGTTCCCCGGCGAGACCATCGTCACCGAGATGTGGGTCGACGGCAGCGTCGTGTCATTCCGTTCGAAGCTGAAGGAACGCGACGTGGTCGTGCTCAACAACGGCAAGTGCACGCTTGCCGGATGACGGCGAACCGCTCGAGCACGCGGCGGCGCTGATCGCGGCGGGGCGGCCGGGCGAAGCCGCCCGCTTTCTGCAGGCGCGCCTGGACGCGGGCCGCGGTGGACTATTGGCGCGGCTGGAAGTCGTGCGCGCCTGGCTCGCCGCCGGAGACGCCGCTGCGGCGCTGGAGGCGGCGCGCCAAGCCGCGTCGCTCAATCCGAATGTCGGCGTTGCGATCGTCGCGCTGGGCGATGCGTTGCTGGCCGCCGGCCATCTGCCGACCGCCATCGCCGAGTTCCAGCGGGCGCTGCGGCTCGATCCGGCATCGGCCGAGGCGCGGCTGAAGCTCGGCCTCGCCTGGCTCGAAGCCGGCGAGGCGGATAAGGCGCTGGAACAGTTCGGCCTGCTGGACGCCGACGAGGTGCCGGACATCGCTGTGCACATCGCGCGTGCGCAGGCCGTTCGCGGCCAGGCGCGGTCCGATGCCGGCTATGTGCGGCATCTCTTCGACCAGTTCTCCGCCGACTACGATTCGCGCATGCGGTCGCAGCTATCCTACCAGGCACCCGAGGTCCTGCGGGAACTGGCGGGCCTGGTGATGCCGTTCGCCGAAGGACTGGTCGTCCTCGACCTGGGTTGCGGCACCGGTCTTGCCGCCGAGGTTTTTGCGTCGCTGGCGGCGGCCATCGACGGTGTGGATCTCAGCCCGGCGATGATCGCCAAGGCCCGCGCCCGCGGCATCTACCGCAGACTCATCGTCGCCGACATCGAGACGGGCCTGGCGGAGGGCGGCGCCGACTACGATCTGGTGCTGGCGGCCGATACGCTGGTCTATCTCGGGGATCTCGCCGCGACGTTCGCCGGCGTTGCACGGCGATTAAAGCCCGGCGGCTTCTTTCTCTTCACGGTCGAGTCGAGCGCGGCAGCGGATTTCGCATTGGGCCCGAAGCGGCGTTGGCGACACTCTGAATCGTATTTGCGCAAAATTGGCGCCGATGTGGGCCTCGAGGTCGCCGGGATCGTGGCTTGCGCGCCACGCACCGAAGCAAACATGCCTGTCGAAGGGCTTGCGGTCGCATTAAGCCGGCCTGCGTAGCCACCATTTCCCTTGCTCCGCGTTGTGTTTTTGAACGCCAAGCGGGAACTCAAGGAATGGTCGCCATCGACAGCTCACATGACATCGCGGCCCCTGGGGAAACCGCCCACACCGGCCAGATCGTGCTGTTCGCCTTTCTCGGCGCGGCGCTGCTCGCCGCCGCTTCCGTGGTCTTGAACGCCAACGACGGCAATGGCTGGCGGGTCGCGGCGGAGATGGCCGGGCGCTTTTCGCTGCTGCTCTTCGTCGCGGCGCTGATCGTTGAACCGCTGGCGCGGCTGATTCCGACGAAACTCCTGCAGGCGGTGGGCCGCGAGCGCGGCAACCTGACATTGGGTTTTGCGGCAGCCTCGGCTGTGGCGCTGGCCTGTGTCGCGGCGCCGTCCAATCTCGGCGGCGAGGCGATGTCAGCCCCGGCCATGGCCTATTGCGCCCTGACGGCCTTGATCCTGGTCGTCATGCTGTTCAGCGGCCATCCGGCGACGATCCGCTATCTCGGCGCGCCGGCCTGGCGGGCGCTGCAGCGCATCGCGACATCGTATTTCTGGCTGGTCTTCACTCTCGCCGGGCTTGAACATCTGGTGGGCCCACACCTGCCCGACAGCTGGTACGGCTTTTCGCTGCTCCTGCTGACAGCTGCGCTGCTGCTGCGCTTCGCCGATTCCTTCGTCGCGCACTGGCGCCACCGCGATGTGGCAGGAAAAGTGGCCTGATTGTCATTTCCGCCAGGGCGGCGGATGGCTAGTCTGGCTTCATGCCGAAGCCGCGCAAAATCGTCATGCTGGCCTTCGAGGATGCCCAGATCCTCGACATCACGGGGCCGTTGCAGATCCTGGGCTCCGCCAATCGCGGCTACGAGTGGCCGGTCTATGACATTGTCCTTGCGGCGCGCGAGCCAGGGCCCTTTCGCACCACCGAGGGATTGAGCCTTGTCGCCGGCGCCGGCTACGCCCGCGGCGGCCCGGCGCTTCTGAAAAACATCGATACGCTGATGGTGTCGGGCGGCGAGGGCGTCGACCGTGCCCGCCACGACAGCTCGCTGCTTCGCCTGATCACGTCGGGTGCCGCCCAGGCGCGCCGTGTCGTCTCGGTTTGCTCCGGTGCGTTTCTGCTGGCCGAAGCGGGCCTGCTCGAAGGCCGGCGGGCAACGACGCATTGGAGCCGCGTCGAGCAATTCGGCCGCGAATTTCCCGGCGTGGCGCTCGAACCCGACGCGATCTTCGTGCGCGACGGCAAGATCTGGACCTCGGCCGGCGTCACGGCGGGCATGGACCTGGCGCTTGCCCTGATCCGCGAGGATCTCGGCGACGAAGCCGCGCTCGCCATCGCGCGGCAGCACGTGATTTTCCTGATGCGGCCGGGCGGCCAATCGCAGTTCAGCGCCCATCTGGCGCCCGAGGCCTATCCGAACGGCAAGCTCGCCGGCCTGCTGCGCTGGATTCCCGAACATGCCGGCGAGGGCCTCGACGTCGCGGCGCTGGCCGCCAAGGCGGGCATGTCCGAGCGCAGCTTCGCCCGCAATTTCGTGCGCGAGACCGGCGAGACGCCGGCGCGTTATATTGCGCGCACGCGCATAGACGCGGCGCGGCGGCTGCTCACCGCCTCCGACCTGCCGGTCGGCACGATCGCGCAACGCGCCGGCTTCGGCAGCGAAGAACGCATGCGGCGCGCCTTCCAGCGCGCGCTCAAGACAAGTCCGGGCGCTTTCCGCGCCCGCTTCCAACCGGCAGGAGATGCATGATGACGTTGCGGATCGGAATCCTGATTTTCGACGGCGCCGAAGAGCTCGACTTCGTCGGGCCTTTCGAAGTCTTCACCATGGCGCGCGCCCTCAAGCCGGACGCGAGCGAGGTGATCCTGATCGCCGAGCGCGACGGGCCGGTGGCCTGCGCAAAAGGCATGCGCGTCCTGCCCGACGCGACCATCGCGAATTGCGGGTCGCTCGACGCGATTCTCGTGCCGGGCGGGCAGGGCACGCGCCGCGAGGTGGACAACAAACCACTGCTCGACTGGATCGCGGCCACCGCCCGAACCGCGCGCTGGGTCACGAGCGTCTGCACCGGCGCGATGTTGCTGACAGCAGCCGGTCCGGCGCGGGGCAAGCGCGTCACCACCCATTGGGCCTTCGTCGAAACCCTGCGGAAGCGGCAGGAAGCCGCCGAAGTCCTGAAGCATTACCGCTACGTGCAGGACGGCAATGTCGTCACCGCGGCGGGCGTTTCGGCCGGAATCGACATGGCGTTGTGGCTGGTCGGCCAGCTCCACGACATCCCCTTCGCGCGCGCCGTGCAGCGCCAGATGGAATATGAGCCGTTGCCGCCCTATGGCGGGCTCACCGGATAGGCGCGCGACAGGGTAAACGCCCGTTTTCTTCCTTGCCCCGGTGCCTTCCTTCCGCCCCATCGGATGTGCTTGTATCGGCCAGCTTTGCGAGGGGTCGCAAAATCCAAGGGAGTAGGACGTCAATGATGTTGAAGACATTGGGATTGGTTGCCGCGTTGATGTTGGGTTCGGCCGCGCCGACCCTGGCGCAGAGCATGTGCTCGGAGCCCATCGCGCCCGCCGCCGTCGACGGCAACGTCGCCACGGCCACCCAGATGGGCGCCGCCCATGACGACGTGGTCACGTTCCTCAAGCAGTCCGACGACTATCAGACCTGCGTGCTGAAGGAATTGAACGACGCCAAGGCGGATGCGCTGAAGGCCAAGAAGGACGTCGATCCCGCGCTTGAGCCCGCCGCGTCCGCGAAGATCCAGGCAAACCAGGGCCTGAAGGAAAAGGTCGGCGCCGAATTCAACGCTTCGGTTCTGGCCTACAAGGCCAAGCACCCCAAATAGCTTGCGCGAAAATCGCTGAGGAAAGGCCGCGCCATCCTGCGCGGCCTTTTCGTTTTCGTACCCTGTCTGTGCGAATCGCCTATCATCCGAGTATGGTCAAGGCAGCTGTCGCCGAACAAAGGACGCTGCGGCGTGCACAGGCGCATGCCGCGACGCGCGGCGCGATTCTCGATGCCGCGCGCCGCGTCGCCGCGCGCGACGGCGCCCGTGATTTGTCGCTGCGCGGCGTCGCCGCCGAGGCCGGCTTCGCGCCGGCCGCGCTCTACGGCTATTTCGCCGGCAAGGACGATCTGTTGCTGGCGATGGCGGCCGACGATCTGACGGCGCTGGCGCGCGCCATGCGCGAGGCGGCGGCGCAAAACCACGGCGCGAGCCGCTTATCCGCCGCCGCGTCCGCCGCCCTGTCGACGTTGCGCGAAACCGAGTCGCTGGCCGCGGCGCTGGCCGCCATGCCGGCCGAATCCGGCGGCAGCGACGCCGAACGGCTGTTCAACGGCCGCATGATTGCCGTGCTGAAAGTGCTATCCGACGCGTCGGGTCAGCCGGTCAGCAACCGCGACGGCCAGTGCGACGTGGTGCTGGTGGCGGCGGCGGTCACCGGCCTGGCGCTGCTGGCGCGTTCGGGCCGGCTGGAAGCGCTGGGCTTCTCGCCGGACGAAATTCTCGCCCGCCTCGACGGCCATTTCTCAGGCTGAACGGATTCAGCTTTGGCGCAGCATGCGCTCTATTTCGTCCTGCACGATATCGGGCCGCTCCATCGGCAGGAAATGCGTCGTCCCGGGCACCTGCACCAGCCGCGCCTGGCGGTGCCGGCGCGCGACGATCTGAACCTCGCGTTCCCTGGCCGTCCCGGTTCCGGCATAGATCAGCGTCAGCGGGCAGCGCACCTGTGAGGCCAGGCGCGCAACGCCCGGTGGTGCGTTCTGGAAGATCGCCGATTCCCAGGCCGGGGCGCAGGCCAGCCGCATCTCGGTGCCGTTGCCGGTCGGGATCAGGCCGCCGCGCAGATAGTCGGCGATGGTGTCCTCCGGCCAGGTCTTGAACGCGCCCCGGCCGCGATAGGACGCCAGCGCCATCTCGAAGGACGGAAAGATCGCGCGCCGCTTGGTGGCCATTTCGGCGAGATTGGAATTGGGTGGCGGCTGGCGGCCCAGAAAGCGCATGACGCCGGCGATCTGGCGCGAATAGCGCGGCACCAGCACCGGCTCGACGAGCACGAGACCGCGGACTTTTTCCGGATGGCTAGCCGCTACCATCAGGCTGGTGATGGCGCCCATGGAATGGCCTGCCAGAACGGCCGGCGCGGGGCCAAAGTTGTCCAGAATGCGGGCGAGATCGCCGCCGAAGGTCGTCCAGTTTGCCTGTGGCCCCGGTTCGGCGGGCAAGGTGCTGAAGCCATGGCCGCGCATGTCCGCCGCGGTGACGTGAAAGCGGCCCTGCAACGGCGTCAGCAAACCGCGATAAGTCTGCGCGTTGAAACCCGTGGCATGGGTGAAATGGAGCCGCGGTGCGTCCGCATCCCATTCGAGATAGGAGACCTCGCCCTCGGCGAGCGTCATAGTCTTGCGCGTCGGTTCAGCCATGCCTGCGCATGTGGAGGGCGGCGCTGCGGCTGTCAACCGGGACGGCGGGGCATCTGTGATAGCGTGCCGGCGAAAACGGCAATGATCATGGAACGTGGATCGTGAGTTCGGAGGCCGGCGCGGCTCGCGGTTACCTCATCCGTCAGTTCGAGACGGCGTGGAAACTCACGGCCTATCACCTGGACGGACTGACCACCGCGGAGTGCCTGTGGCGGCCCGCGGCTAAAGGGCTGCACGTGCATCAGGACGCGGATGGACTCTGGCGCGCCGATTGGCCGGATCGCGAGGGCTACGACATCGGTCCGCCAAGTATCGCCTGGCTGACATGGCATGTCGTATTCTGGTGGTCGATGGTGCTCGATCACTCCTTCAGCGACGCAACCCTCGCGCGCGAGAACGTGGCCTGGCCCGGCACGGGAGACGACGTCCGCACGTCGATCGGCGGCTTGCAGGAAAGATGGCGGGGGGTGCTCGAGCAACTCGGCGACGACGACCTACGATCGGCGCAGCGGACGCGCTGGCCGTTCCAGGACCGGCCGTTCGGCGACGTCGTCGCCTGGACCAATGTCGAACTCACCAAGAACGCCGCCGAGATCGGCTATGCCCGATTTCTCTACGCCCAGAGGACCGAATGATGACGTAGCGGCGTGCTGGGCCGCATTCGTCCCCCGCCGCCGGCAAGCTTTACGTCCGGCCCCCGCGCGCCGTACAAAATCGGCAACGCTATCCAAAAAATTGCCAGGGAAGACACCATGCATCCGTCCATCATCGCGCAGCAGACGCCGGACAAGCCCGCCATCGTCATGGCGGCGACCGGTGAATCGGTCAGCTTCGCCGAGCTCGACGCCCGCTCGAACCGCGCCGCACAGCTTTTCCGCAAGCTGGGGCTCAAGGTCGGCGACGGCATCTGCATCTTCATGGAAAACAACAGCCGCTTCCTGGAAATCTGCTGGGCGGCGCAGCGCTCTGGGCTGTATTTCACCGCGGTCTCGTCGCGGCTGACGGGCGGCGAAGTCGAGTACATCGTCAAGGACGCGGGCGCCAAAGCCTTCATCGCCGGTCACACGCTGGCAAAAGTCGCCGCCGAGGTCGCGCCGCTCATCCCGGGCGTGACGCTGCTGATGGTCGGCGGCACCATCCCGGGCTTTGCGTCTTACGAAGACGAAACCGCGAAGATGCCCTCCGATCCGATTGCGGACCAGACCCAGGGCGCGGCGATGCTCTATTCCTCCGGCACCACGGGACGTCCCAAGGGCGTGCGCCAGCCGCTCAGCGGTCTGCCGATCGATTCGCCCGCGCCGCTGCTCGGCCTGGTGACGATGCTCTATGGCATCACGCCGGAGTCGATCTATCTGTCGCCGGCGCCGCTCTATCACGCCGCGCCGCTGCACTATTCGATGACGACGCAGCGCCTGGGCTGCACCGTCGTAGTGATGGAGCATTTCGACGCCGAAGCGGCGCTGGCGGCCATCGAGAAATACAAGGCGTCGGCCAGCCAATGGGTGCCGACCATGTTCGTCCGTATGCTGAAGATGCCGGACGCCGACCGCCTGAAATACGACGTGTCGTCGATGAAGTCGGCGATCCATGCGGCGGCGCCGATCCCGATCGACATCAAGCGCCGCATGATCGACTGGTGGGGACCGGTGCTGCACGAATACTACGCCGGCACCGAAGGCAACGGCATGTGCTACGTCAACTCCGCCGACTGGCTGGCGCATCCCGGCACGGTCGGCAAATCGCTGCTCTCGCCCGTGCATATCTGCGACGAGCAGGGCAACGAGGTCGGGGTCGGCGAGGAGGGCACGATCTACTTCGCCAGCGCCGCGCAATTCACTTACCACAACGATCCCAAGAAGACGGCCGAGTCGCGCCACCCGCAGCACCCCGAATGGTCGACGCTGGGCGACGTCGGCAAGCTGGACGCCGAGGGCTATCTCTACCTGACCGACCGCAAGGCCTTCATGATCATTTCGGGCGGCGTGAACATCTACCCGCAGGAGGCGGAAAACCTGCTGATCACCCACCCCAGAGTGGCTGACGTGGCCGTCATCGGCGTGCCGAACGAGGATTTCGGCGAGGAAGTGAAGGCCGTGGTCCAGCCGCTGGACTGGAAGGACGCCACCCCCGAGTTCGCCGCGGAGCTCATCGCCTATTGCCGAGAACGCCTTTCGCCGATCAAATGCCCCCGCACGATCGATTTCGACCCGGAGCTGCCGCGCCATCCGACCGGCAAGCTCTACAAGAGGTTGATCCGGGATCGTTACTGGGGAAAACGCGAGTCGCGCATTGTCTGACGAAGAACGAAAGGCTGAAGACCTACCGCCGGCTCTCGGCCGCGAACTGCGGCGCGAAGACTTCACGCCGGAACGCATCCGCCGCATCGCCGACGCGGCGGCGGCGCGCGGCGCCATTCCGCTGATGTCGGAGGAGGCGCGGCGCGCTTCGCTCAAAGCCGTCCGCCAGAGCGTGCCGGCCGGCGCCGACGCCTGGGTGTTCGGCTATGGCTCGCTGATGTGGAATCCGGCGATCAACGTCGTGGAGAGCAAGAAGGCACATGTGCGCGGCTATCACCGTATGTTCTGCCTGACGCTGCATGTCGGCCGCGGCGCGCCGGAGAGGCCCGGCCTGATGCTCGGCATCGACCGTGGCGGCTCCTGCACCGGCGTGGCGCACCGCATCGCGGCGAACGAGGTCGAAAGCGAACTTTCCATCCTGTGGATGCGCGAGATGCTGTCGGGCGCCTATGAGCCGCGCTGGGTCAATGCCGACATCGACGGGCTCGGCCGCACGCGCGTCCTGACCTTCGTCATCAACCGCTATCATCCGCGCTACGAAAGCGCGCTCGATGAGACCGCGGCGGCGCTACGCATCGCGGGCGCCGCCGGGCATCTGGGCACCAACCGCGACTATCTCTACCGCACCGTGAAGCATCTGGCCGAGCTCGGCATCGAGGACGGGCCGATGCGCAGCCTCGAGGCCAAGGTGCGCCAGATCGCCAACGAACCCCCTTCCACAGGAGACTAGAATGCAGACCGCAACCTTCGACACCATCGCTTCGCTGGCCGGCCAGGAGATCGGCGTCTCCGACTGGCTCGAGATCACCCAGGACCGCATCAACCAGTTCGCCGACGCGACCGGCGACCATCAGTGGATCCACGTCAACGTCGAGATGGCCAAGCAGATGATGCCGGGCGGCAAGACCATCGCGCATGGCTATCTGACGCTGTCGCTCATCCCGGGCCTCACCGGCGGCATGCTCCAGATCGACGGCGTGACGCGCGGCATCAACTACGGCTCCAACAAGGTGCGCTTCACCAACATGGTGCCGGTCGGCTCGAAGGTCCGCGCCCGCCAGAAGCTGCTCTCCGCCGAGCCGCGCAAGGACGGCGGCATGCAGCTGACCAACGAAGTGACCATCGAGATCGAAGGCCAGACCCGCGCCGCCTGCGTCGCCGAGACGATCAGCCTGATCTACAAGTAGGGCCGTCAGGCGCCGCGGAAGTGCGACGCCACGGTCCACACGCCGATGGCGATGAAGCCGAGGCCGGCGATCAACTTGAGCGGGATCATCGTCAGGTAGCGCTCGGCCATGGTGCCGAGCACGACCGCAATCGCGGTCGACAGCACCAGGACCGCCGCCGCCGCGAAGAACACCGGCCAGGCCGAATTCTTCTCGTCGCTGGCGAAGAGCAGCGTCGCGAGTTGAGTCTTGTCGCCGAGCTCGGCCACGAAAACGGTTGTGAAGATCACGAGCAGTTCGCGCATGGGATGCCGCCGCGGCAAGAGGTGTCGAACGCTCTATAGCGCAATCCGCTGGCCCTCCTGCGCTTGACGAGGCGGCGCCGGGCGGTTCGAATTGCCGCAGCTCATCGGGGGACTCGAACATGCCGCAAATCCAAGCCAATGGCATCGCAATCGAATACGCGTCCTACGGACCCGAGAGCGGCGAGACGATCCTGCTGATCATGGGCCTGGGCGCGCAGATGACGCGCTGGCCGCTGGCGCTGATCCAGATGTTCGTCGCCAAGGGATACCGGGTTATCACCTTCGACAACCGCGATGTCGGCCTGAGCCACAAATTCGAGGACGCCGGTCCCGGCGACGTCGCCGCGATCCTGGCGGCGCGCATGGCGGGCAAGACGCCGCCCGCCGCCTACACGCTGGACGACATGGCCGCCGATGCCGCCGGCCTGCTCGATGCGCTCAAGATTTCCAAGGCCCATATCGTCGGGGCTTCCATGGGCGGCATGATCGCGCAGATGGTGGCGGCGAACTATCCGCAGAAGACGCTGTCGCTGACCTCGGTCATGTCGACGACCGGCAATCCCGAACTGCCGCCGGCGCGGCCCGAGGCCATGGCGCAGCTCACGGCGCGGCCGCCGGCCGACGACTTCAAGGCGCTGGTCGCCCATTCGGTGAAATCGCAGCAGATCGTGGGCAGCCCGGCCTATCCGCCGGACCCGGCCATGCTCAAAGCCAATGCCATCGCCGATCTCAACCGCTCGACCTATCCGGTCGGCTTCACGCGCCAGCTCGCGGCGATCATGGCCAGCGGCGACCGGCGCGAAGTGCTCAAAACCATCACGGCGCCGACCGTCGTAGTGCACGGCCTCGACGATCCCTTGGTGCCGGTCGAGGGCGGGCGCGATACCGCGGCCGTCATCCCCGGCGCGGAACTGCGAGAAATCCCCGGCATGGGCCACGACCTGCCGCAGCAACTCTTCCCGGCCTTCGTGGACGCGGTGGAAACGGCGGCGAGAAAGGCGCGGGTCTCGGCCTGAGTTCGGCGCTGCGGAACATTTGCGCTAAGGTGGCGTTCCCATCCGGAATGCCACGGGCCCGTGGCCGGCGATCCCTGCGAGGACATGATGCGTGTTTTGAAGTGGATTGCGATCCTGGTGGTCGTGGCGCTGGCGGCCGGCGCGGCGCTCGTATGGACCGGCGGCGAAACCGCCAAGCTGCCCGCCTCGGCCGGCATCGGCCCCAATCCGACGCTGCCCGCGCCCAACCCGACGCTGATCCCGACGATTAACCAGGCCGACGCCGTCGGCTGGCCCGCGGGCGGCAAGCCCGTCGCCGCGGCCGGCCTCAGCGTCGCCGCTTTCGCAAGCGGCCTCGACCATTCGCGCTGGCTCTATGTCCTGCCCAATGGCGACGTGCTGGTGGCCGAAACCAATTCGCCGCCCAAGCCCGACGACATGAAGGGCCTGCGCGGCTTCGTCGCCGGCATCATCATGGGCGGCGCGGGCGCGGCGACGCAGAGCCCCAACCGCATCATCCTGCTGCGCGACAGCAATGGCGACGGCGTCGCCGACAAGAAATTCACGCTGCTGTCCGGCCTGCATTCGCCGTTCGGCATGACGCTGGTGGGCGGCACGCTCTATGTCGCCGACACCGATGCGGTGCTGAGCTTTCCCTATCATGACGGCGATACGCAGATCACGGCGCCGGGGACCAAGCTCGTGGACCTGCCGGCCGGCACGATCAATCACCACTGGACCAAGAACATCATCGCCAGCCCGGACGGCTCCAGGCTGTTCGTCACCATCGGCTCGAACAGCAATGTCGGCGAGAACGGCATCGCGGCGGAAGAGGGCCGCGCCGACATCTGGCAGGTGGATCCCAAGACCGGGGCGCACAGCGTCTACGCCTTCGGCATCCGCAACGGCGTCGGCATGGGCTTCGCGCCCGGCAGCGACACGCTGTGGGTGACGGTGAACGAGCGTGACGAGATCGGCAGCGACCTGGTGCCCGACTACCTGACGTCGGTGAAGCCAGGCGGCTTCTACGGCTGGCCGTACAGCTATTACGGCCAGCATGTCGACGTGCGCATGCAGCCGCAGCGGCCCGATCTCGTCGCCAAGGCGATTGCGCCGGACTATGCGCTGGGCTCGCACACCGCCTCGCTCGGGCTGACGTTCTCCGACGGCGCCAAGCTCGGCGACGCCTATGCCCATGGCATCTTCATCGGCCAGCACGGTTCGTGGAACAGGAACCCGCGCGCCGGCTACAAGGTGATCTTCGTGCCGTTCAGCGGCGGCAAGCCCGACGGCGCGCCGGTCGACGTGCTGACCGGCTTCCTCAACGACAAGGGCAAGGCGCAGGGCCGCCCGGTCGGCGTCGTCCTCGACAAGTCCGGCGCGCTGCTGGTCGCCGACGACGTCGGCAACACGATCTGGCGGGTGACGGCGAAGTAGCGTATGCGCGTCCCTCCAAGTATTCACACAGTATTGTGCAATTTTTAGTTCCACCGCGCGCGAACTTGTGTTATGAATACTTGACGTGCTGAAAACAGCAGTGCGAATACAGATGGCGTAACGGTCGTTACTGCGTCTCATACGAGTTTTCCTTAAAATCTCGATCAACCGTGCGCGCGAGACGGTCGCGTGCGCGATGCTTTGGAACGGCCGCGACGGCAGCCGCAACAGGAGGGCAACCGGCAATGAGCTATGTCTATCAATCGATAACCCCGGGGGATTGGGGCTCGGGTCGCGCCTATCACGCCAATTCGGACGGCTTCGTCCTCGGCAATGTCAGTTTTCCCTCCAATGCCGGGAAGGGCTGCAATTGCATGGCCTATGGCTATTGCCAGGGCGTCTACGCGATGGCGACCGGTGGCAATACCGGCTTCTTCGGCAGGAGCTGGTCCCTGTGCATGTGGTCCAATCCCAATTCCCTTCTCATGCCAGTCTATGCCGGGGCGACGTTCTACGCCGGCGTGGCGCAGATGGGCAGTGGCGATCAGCAGATGAACGCACCCTTCAGCTTCACCTGGATCGGACCGCAAAGCTCCAGCCGCAACGCGTTCCATGAGGTCGACGTCTCGACGGATCCGGACTTCCGCCCGCCGCCCATCCGCCGTTTGAAGAGGGCGGCCCCGATGGCCGCGAAGCCTTGATCGCGATCTTGGAGCGGGCGATCGGCAAGCCGTTCGATGCGGAAAGCCGGGCGCAGATCCTGGCGCTTCGTCTGTAGACGCCGGCGGGCGGGGCGCGGCGGACACTCCGCGCGCCCGTCCGGCGGCGCGAAAATGGCTGGGGCGGAAGGGATCGAACCTTCGAATGCTGGAATCAAAATCCAGTGCCTTACCGCTTGGCGACGCCCCAGGATGGTGTCCGGCAAAGGCGGCGGACCATAGGGCCTGTCCCCCCGCCTTTCAACGCGCGGTTTTCGCCCCCTAATCAGCTCGGGGAACGGCATATTCGGTAAAGGCGGTCGCCTGGAACGCCGCCATCGGCTCGCAGCGGGCGATCAGCGCGTCGAGAACCGCATAGCGGCCGGGCGCGATGAATTCGGGCGCGTTCACCCTCAGATAGAACAGCAGGCAGGCAGTGGTGATCTGGGACTGGTCGAGGCTGTCCGCGTCCGGCCAGTCCGCCGTGTCGAGCGCCGCGAGGGCGGTAACGGCCTGGGTGCCGCAACGCTCCATCCATTCCGGCCAGCGGTATTTGGAAGGCCTGACCAGCCGTTCATACACCACCCCGCCGCCGGCCTTGTCGATGGCGCCCGTCGCCAGCGCGATCCGCTGGAGGCAGGCCCGGCGAGGCGCTCCACGGGGCGGGATCAGCGCCCGGTCGGGCCCTACGGTCTCGTCGATGTGGTCGAGAATGGCCGCGGAATCGATCAGCACCGCGCCGTCGTCCAGGATCAGCGACGGAATGCGCCCCAAGGGATTGGTCCGACGCATGGAGTCGAAGTCGCCGAATACCGAGCGGGTGTCGTGCTCATAGGGTAAACTGAGCAGGCGCAGCGACACCGCGACGCGGCGGACATAGGGGGAATCGTACTGGCCGACCAGGATCATGGCGCGATCCTGAGGCCCCAAATTCCCCGTTGCAACGCCCGTTGCAGGCCGGGGGGCGCCTCTATATAAGGTCGCCTCCCGCGAAATTCGGAGAGTAGCTCAGCCTGGTAGAGCACTAGCTTCGGGAGCTAGGGGCCGGAGGTTCGAATCCTCTCTCTCCGACCATCCTACGCGGCGGAGCCGCGGGGGATGGTCGCCCTCCGAAGCCTTGGCGAAGGAGGGCCGGAGACATTTCTCCGCCGCTTCGGATGGCAGGCCATCTGCCACGGAACTTCCGTTGATTTTGCCGAACGCGATTTGGATGTTAACACCATTCGGCCAGGTGTTGCCGTTCGGGACGCTGGACTTTGGGGCAAGCGCCCCGTCTGAAGCGATTTTCCCTCCCATGCGCGATCTTTCGAGCTACGCCCTCTCATGAACGGAACCGATCCGGCCGACGCGCGTTCTGATGGCGGCGAATTGGGCGTGGGGGGAGTGTTGGCCGCCAATCGTTGGATCCTGCTGGCAGCGGTGCCGCTGTTCCTGGTGCTGGCCGGCGTCGTCTATCTGACGGTGACGTTCGCGCAGGGCGAGCGCACCGAGCAGGGTTGGGTCGTCCACACCTATCAGGTGATCGACTCGCTGCGCACGCTCATGTCGGATGCGGCAGACGCCGAAACCGGCCAGCGCGGCTATCTGCTCACGCGCAAGGGCAGCTTCCTGGCGCCCTATCGCGCGGCGCAGGCGCGCATTGAAAAACATCTCGACGCGTTCGAAGCCCTGACGCGCGACAACCCCGATCAGCAGAAGCGGGCGCGGGCCCTGCGAACGCTGATGGAGGGCCGCTTGAAGATCCTCGACCAGGGGTTGGCCGGCGGCTTGCTGCCCACGCCGGTTCCGGCACCGCTCATGGCGCTTCTGGATCAGGGCAAGGCGGTCATGGATTCGCTGCGCACGATCGTGGCGGCCGGTCTGGCTGACGAGCACAGGCTGCTGGAGCAGCGCATCGAGCAGCGCCGCGCCCGTCGAGCGCTGGGAAATACTGGCGGCGGTGCTGGCGGTGATCCTCGCGCTCGTCGTCCTGCTCGCCGCCGCCTGGATGCTGGTGCGCAACAATACCAAGCTGATGATCAGCGAGGCGGTGCGCCGCCGCCAGGCCAGCATCCTGCAGGCGACGCTGGACAATATCCGCGACGGCGTCCTGGTGTTCGACGAGAAGGACCGCGTCGCCGCCTTCAACAACGTGTTCTTTCGCCTGATGGATTTTCCCGAGCGCCTGGCGGCGATCGGGGCCTCGCTCGACACCTTCAAGACGTTCGATACCGGCAAGGAACGCCGGCTGTTCGACGAAGTCGCGATCACCAGCCCCGGCGAGAACCGCTACGAGCGCTTCAGCCGCGCCGAGCGCGAACTTGACCTATACCGCGCGGCCGTTCCGGGTGCCGGATTCCTCATCGCCGCCGCCGACGTTACCGCCCGCGTCCAGGCCGAGGCGACCGTGCGCCAGGCGCAGAAGATGGAGGCGGTCGGCCATCTCACCGGCGGCGTGGCGCACGACTTCAACAACCTGCTGCAGATCATCAGCGCCAACCTGGACCTGGCCGCTGCCGATGCGCGCGACAATCCCAAGATTGCCGAGCGCCTGCAGAACGCGATCTCCGCCGTGGAGCGCGGCTCGCGCCTGACCGGGCAGCTCCTGGCCTTCGCGCGGCGCCAGGTGCTCGATCCACGCTCCACCAATCTGGGGCGGCTGCTGCAGGACATGACCGACCTGTTGCGCCGCACGCTGGGCGAACGCATCGAGGTCGAATCCATCGTCTCCGGCGGCTTGTGGAACACGCTGGTCGATCCGACCCAGGTCGAGAACGCGATCCTGAATCTCGCGATCAATGCGCGCGACGCCATGCCGGAGGGCGGCAAGCTGACCATCGAGGTCGCCAACGCCTATCTCGACGACGCCTATGCCGCACAGCACGTCGAAGTCAGCGCCGGGCAATATGTCATGCTGGGCGTCAGCGACACCGGCACCGGCATGCCGGCCGCAGTCGTGGCGCGGGTATTCGACCCCTTCTTCACCACCAAGCCCGAAGGCAAAGGCACCGGCCTCGGCCTCAGCCAGGTCTATGGCTTCGTCAAGCAGTCCGGCGGCCATGTGAAGATCTACAGCGAGCCCGGCCACGGCACGACCGTGAAGATCTATCTGCCGCGCACCCGCAAGCCGCAGGAAGGCCTCGACGCCGTCGTCACCACCGACGTGGTCGGCGGCAGCGAGACCATCCTGGTGGTGGAGGACGACGCCGGCGTGCGCGCCGCCGTCGTCGATATCCTGACCGATCTCGGCTACGCGGTGCTGAAGGCGGAAAGCGCCGAGCAGGGGCTGGCCGTGATCTCCAGCGGCGCGCGCGTCGATCTGATGTTCACCGACGTCGTCATGCCGGGACCGATCAACACCCGCGAATTCGCGCGGCGAGCGCAGGAGCTGCGGCCGGGCCTCAAGGTGCTCTACACCTCCGGCTATACCCAGAACGCCATCGTCCACAACGGCCGGCTCGACGAAGACGCCTTCCTGCTCAGCAAGCCATATCGCAAGGATGAGCTGGCGCGAAAGCTGCGCAGCCTGCTCGACGGCGCGCCGCCGGCGGCCAAGTCTCCGCTGCTGGTCCAGACCAGGGCCGGCGCCGACGGCAACACCGTGCGCCGCAAGGTCCTGGTGGTCGAGGACGTTGGCCTGATCCGCATGACGACGGTCGACATGGTGCAGGAAATCGGCCTGGATACCGCCGAAGCGGGCGACGGCGCCGAGGCGCTGGCCATCCTGCAAAACGATCCGGCGATCGACATCCTGCTGACCGATCTGGGTCTGCCGGGCATGAACGGGCGCCAGCTGATCGAGGAGGCGCTGCGCCAGCGTCCCGCGCTCAAGGTCATCATCGCCAGCGGTTATTCGACGGAAGAGGAAGCCGGCGGACGGCAGCCGGACGTGATCACGCTGACCAAGCCGTTCGACATGGATGCGCTGCGGCGGGCGCTGGAAAAGGCCTAGGACCATGACGAAGGACGAACTGACTGCTTGGGCGCTGCGCAATGGCTGGCAGGAGATCGCCGGGCATCTCAGCCTGACCAAGCCGTCGAAACCTTCGGAAGCCATCGTGCGGATGATCCTGAAAGGCACCGTCGTCCAGCTCGAGATCAAGAAGCCTGCCGGCAAGTGGGAGAAGATCACGAGCACGAGCTACGCCGCCATCGAGCCCGATCCCGACACGGGGCTCCCGCGCGGCCTCGGCCTCGACACGATCTCGGGTTTTTCGTCCCTGATGCAGGACAACAAGCTTCGCGCCGTCTTCGCAAAAAAGCCCGGCTCGTAAGCCGGGCAGGGGCGGCGTCTCAGCCCGCCGCGCCGATCAGTTCGGCGAATTTCGCCAGATCGATATTGCCGCCGGACACGATGGCGACGATCGGGCCCTGGCCCGCCTTGCCGGTGAGCGCCGCCGCCAGCGGGAGTGCGCCCGCGCCCTCCGAGATGATCCGTGCTTTTTCGGCCATCAGCCGCATGGCCTGCCTGGTCTCTTCGAGACTCACCACGATGTAGCCGTCCACCACCGGCTGCAAGCGCTGCCACATGCGGGGAAAAAGGCTTTGGCCGCCGGCGCCGTCCACGAACGACGCTTTCCATTCGGCGAAGGCCTGCGGCGAGCCCATTTTGTGCGACAAGGCAGCCGGCGCGGCCGTTTCCGGCTCGGCGCCCCAGACCTTGACCTCGGGCTTTACGGCCTTCATCGCGCTGCCGACGCCGACGACGAGTCCGCCGCCGCCGATGCCGCCGATGACGGCTACGGTGTCCGGCGCGTCCTCCAGAATCTCCAGGCCCATGGTGGCGTGCCCGGCGATGAAATTGTGGTCGTCGAACGGATGGATGAAGGTGCCGTCCACGCCGGGATAGGCGCGATCTTCCAGCGCCTTCCAGGCGCCGTCATAGGATACCAGCACCAGTTTCGCGCCCAGCGCCTTCATGCGCTCGAGCTTGGAGGCCGGCGCGGTTTCGATCGCGACGACGGTGCAGGGCACGCCCGCCGCACGCGCCGCATAGGCGACGCCCTGGCCGGCATTGCCGGCGCTGATCGTCCACACGCCGCGCCGGCGCTCGGAGTCGGACAGCATGGCGACGGCATTGGCCGCGCCGCGCAGCTTGTAGGCGTTGATCGGCTGGAGATTCTCCAGCTTCAGCCGGATGTCGGGAAAGCCCGGCCCCAACTGCAGCTTCACCAAAGGCGTGCGCACGACGGTACCCGCGATGCGGTCGCGTGCCGCTTCGATCTCGGCGAGCGTGATGGGGCGGACTGCTTCTGGCGTCGAGGGCATTGGGATTGTCCTTCCGGGCGCTGCCGAACGTTCTACTATCCTGTCACGCGTCCGGCGCCAACGCATTCCTTTTCGCCACGGCGCCCAGCCAGAAGGCGCTCGGCTTGGGCGTGCGCAGCTGCGTCGCGCGGTCGACCGCGATCAGCCCGAATTTCGGCCGGTAGCCCTCGCGCCATTCGTAATTGTCCAGCATCGACCAGTGGATGTAGCCGCGCACGTCGATGCCGTCGGCAAGGCAGCGCAGCACGCCCTGAAGCGCGCGTTCGGTATAGGCGATGCGCCGCGTGTCGTCCTCGGTGCCGATGCCGTTCTCGGTGACGAGGATGGGGCAGCCGCTCTGCTTGGCGGCGCTGCGGATCGTGGCTTCGAGGCCTTCGGGGAAAAACTCGTAGCCCATCTGGGTGACTTCGGCGCCCGGCGGGACGGGCAGGAGGCCGTGCTCGCCGATCCGCGTCCGCGAATAGGTCTGCACGCCGAGAAAATCGTCGCCGCGGACAGCCTCGAAGAACCGGCCGTTGATATCGTGGTCGAGTTTTTGCGTCAGCGCTTCGCCGCCCGGCGCGGCGTGCAGATCCTGCGTCGCCAGCGTGATGCCGACCGGCGCCTTGCAGCCGGTGCTTTTGATCGCCGCGGCCGCCTTCTTGTGCGCGGCGATGAAATTCGGCGTGGTCCTGTTGGCGTCGCTGAACAGGAAAGGCGCAAAGCGCGCCGGATCGGCGCCGAGAGCGGCGGCGACCTCAGCGACGCGCTTCGACATCCGGTAGGGCCCGCGGCGCGCCAGCTCCGTGTAGCGCGTGACCATCATCGGCAGATTGGCCTCGTTGATCGTGCAGGCATAGCCGATGAGGTCGCCCAGCGCCTTGGCGCTGCGCTCGCAATAGCGCGCGAAGCGGTCCACGCACGCCGCATCGGCCCAGCCGCCGTCGCGCGTAAACCATAGCGGCGAGGTGAAATGGTGGAAGGTGACGATCGGCACGATGCCGTGCGTCAGGCACGAGCCCAGCACGCGCCGGTAGTGATCCAGCGCGGCGCCGGAAAAGAATTTCTCCTCCGGCTGGATGCGGGCCCATTCGATGGAGAAGCGGTAGGCACCGAAGCCGAGGCGCTTCAGCAGGCCGATATCCGAATCGTAGAGATGATAGTGGTCGCAGGCATCGCCGGACGGTTCGGCGAAGATGCTGTTCGCGGCCATCTCCAGCGGCCAGAAATCCGACGCCGTGTTGCCGCCCTCCACCTGGTGCGCCGCCGTCGCCGTGCCCCAGATGAAGCCCTCGGGAAACTGCCCGGCCATGTCTCGCTCCTGTCTTGGGCGAACAGTTTCACGGCGCACGGCGTCAGGCAAAGAAAAAGCCCGCGCGGACGATGTCCGCGCGGGCTTTGCAACGTTTGGAACCGGCCTATGGGTTGAAGAGGTCCGGGATGTTGTAGGTCAACGTCGCCACGACGCCGGTGGTACAGGCGTTGTTGTTGAAGATGAAGTTGGCGCACTGCGCGGTGTTCATGTCAGTGCCGTTGGCGCGCACGTCGAGCACGAAGTGGCGCCAGGTCGCGCTCAGGCCGAGGTCGAAATGGGTGTAGTCGGAGCCGGGGCCGAAATTGTCGACCCATTGGTGACCGACATTACCGCTGACCGACAGCCAGTCGTTGATCGCATAGGAGGCCGTGCCCTCGACATATTCGGCGGTGCCGCCGACGACGCTCCAGGACGGAGAAACCGCGCCCGTCGCGGTCAGGGACAGCGAGCCGAAGGTGTGTGACAGCTGAACGATGCCCTCGAAATAGCTGGCGCCTTCCGGCGCCCAGAAGGCAGAATTGGCGTCGGGATAGGCGTAGTAATAGGCCTCGACGTTGAGGTCCGTGCCGTCCAGATCGAAATGCTTGCCGCCATAAAGATCGACCTCAACCGTCGGATTGCTGAACGGCGTGAAGGCGCCGGTCCAGTCAACCTTCGAAACCCAGGTGCCGGCATAGAAGCCGTCCGGGCCGCTCCAGTTGATCGACGCCTGCTCGGCGGGCTCGCGATTATTCTGGCTGATGCCGCGGAAGCGGTAATCGCTCTGGACGGCGACATAGGCCGATACCGTGCCCCAGTCGGTGTCCGCGTAGGCGGCGGTCGACGCCATCAAGCCCGCCAGGCTCGCGGTGCCCAGCAGCAGGTTCAATCCAAGCTTTTTCATAATCGGCCCTTTCGTTAGCGGCGCACGCGACGAACACACGCCACGCCGCAACCGACTTTTGAGATCGGGGCATATAAATTCAATACGAAAAGGCCCGGAATACGCACGTTTCGTGCACCGGACTCGCGGATTCACACCGTCGTTGTTGCATTGCAACACGTGTTTGCCCGAGCCTTAGGCAAACCGCTGCCCCATTAGGCGTTTCAGCGCCGCGCGCCGGCCATCGACAGATGCATGCCGCCGTCGCTGAGCAGCGTCTCGCCGGTGATGTTCGCCGACTCGGGGCCGGCGAAGAACAGCACCGTCTTGGCGATCTCCGCCCCATCGGCGACGCGCTGCAGGAGATTGCGCTTGCCTTCGGCCTCGGAAATCTTCTCCGCCATCTCGGGCCCGAATTGCTTGACGAACCACGGCGTATCGACATAGCCCGGGCACACGGCGTTGACGCGCACCTGCGGCGCCAGCGCGCGCGCCAGCGAATAGGTCATGGTGTTGAGCGCGCCTTTCGAGGCGGCGTAGGCGACCGAAGAGCCGATGCCGGCGACGCCCGCGATCGACGAGACGTTGACGACCGAGCCGCTTCCGCCGGCGCGCAGGGGCGCGATGCAGGCGCGGATCATCTGGAACGGGCCGATGACGTTGACGGCGTAGATGCGCGCGAAATCCTCGGCGCTCAGCGAATCGAGATCGGCGTGGTTGGTGACGAATTTCGTCGTGCCGGCGTTGTTGACCAGGATGTCGATGCGGCCCCAGGCGGCCGCGGCCTCGCCCGCCAGCCGGCGGCAATCCTCGTCCCTGGCGACGTCGCCCTGCACGATGCGGACATCCGCGCCGGCGGCCTTCACGGCGGCGGAGGTGGCGTGCGCCTCGGCCTCGCTTTTGGTGTAGTTGACCACGATGTTGGCGCCGCGGCGCGCCAGGCCCTCCGCCACCGCCGCCCCGATGCCGGTGGCCGAGCCTGTGACAATTGCCACCTTGCCGTGTAGATCGCCCTTTTCCATCTGCCTCTTCCCGATGCGTTCTGATATTGCTGCGCCGGATCGTACAGCCCCGGCCGGGTGCCGCAAGGAGCCGCCATTTCCACGTCCCTGGACGTTTCGCCCCAGATGCCGCGCCGCCAGCGCCGCCACGCCCATGCGGCTGCGCCGATGCGGATCGTGCTCATCCGCCATGGCCGGCCGGCGATCCCGACCAATCCGCGCACCTCGCATTACGGCTTCCGCAGCTACATCGACGATTACGAGGCCGCGGGGCTCGACCCCTCCAGCGTGCCGCCGGAGGAGCTGCAGGATCTCGTCAAGGAACTGACCGCGATCCACACCTCGGACCGGCCGCGCTCGACCGGCAGCGCCAAGGCGCTGGCGCCGAACGCCGAGCTGATCGCCGACCCCTTGTTCGCCGAGGCGCCGCTGGCATCCCCGCGCATTCCCCTGCTGCGCATGAAGGTGCCGAAATGGGCGGTGATGGCGCGCATCCTGTGGCATGCGGGCTACCATCCCGAGATCGAGAACTACCGCAAGGCCAAGCACCGCGCCGCCGAGGCCGCCGACATCCTGATGGCGCGCGCCGGCGCCGAGGGCGCCACGGCGCTGGTGGCGCATGGTTATTTCAACCTGATGATCGGCCGCGAGCTGCGCCGCCGCGCATTCCGCAAGACCGGATCGCACCGGGTGAAATACTGGAACGCGGTGATCTACGAGTTGCCGTGAGGCGCGCGCGCCATGGTGCATGCTTGTCGCGCCCGCTTCCGCAAGCGCCTTCGCGCGTTCTAGACTTTGCCAAACCGGAGACGCGCATGAGCGAGACAAAAGTCGAGGTGAATACCGCCGACGGCGCCGCGGAGGCCTTTCTCTTCACGCCGGCTTCGGGCAGCGGACCGTGGCCGGGCGCCGTCTATCTTACCGACATCATGGGCATCCGCGGTGCCTATCACCAGATGGCGCAGCGCCTGGCCGGCCAGGGCTATGTCGTGCTGCTGCCCAACATCTTCCATCGCGGCACCAGGCTGCCGGTGCTCGATTTCGTGCCGCAGATGGGCGACGAGCGCACCATGAAGAAGATGGGCGAGCTGCGCGCATCGCTGCCCAACGACAAGATGGGACCGGATGGCGCCGCCTATGCCGACTTCCTGCTGGCGCAGCCGAACGTGAAGGGACCGAAGGTGGGCGTGGTCGGCTACTGCTTCACCGGCACGATGGCGGTGCGCACCGCCGCCGCCGCGCCGGAGAAGATCGCCGCCGCGGCGTCGTTCCACGGCGGCGGCCTCTACACCGACCAGCCCGACAGCCCGCATCTGCTCTTGCCGAAGATCAAGGCGCGCCTCTATTTCGGCCACGCGGTGCAGGACCGTTCGATGCCCGCCGAAACGATCGCGAAATTCGAAGCGGTGCTGAAGGCGTGGGACGGCCGGAGCGAAAGCGAAACCTACGAGGGGGCCCTGCACGGCTGGTGCGTGCCGGGACGGCCGGAGGTGTACAACGAGGCGCAGGCGGAGCGGGCGTTTGGGAAGATGGTGGAATTGTTCGACGCGACATTGAAGTAGTTCTTGGTCACAACCTCTCAAACCCCACCGTTACGTCATTGCCCGGCTCGTCCGGGCAACCCATTTGTCTCCTCGAACGCAAGATGAGCGCCAAGCTGTCATAGCCGTCGGCGCATTCTCACTGCTGGATCTGGCTGCCCGATGCCTCCATTCTTTCAAGAGCCTCTTTGACCCTGACCAGCAGCCAATACTCTCCGGTCTCGCCGCGGCGCCGGGCGCGATCGAGATCGCGCAGTACGAACCGCATGGCGCCGTCTCCCATATGCACGATGCAGTCCGCCGCGAGCCGGTCGACATCCTCCTGCGGCACGTACATCGCTCGCAGGCGCTCCCAGGCGTGCCAGCCGAAGGCGAGAAAGGGCGGAGAGGCGCCAGCCACTCCGATCACTATTCCAACGATGCGTATAAGGTCCATCGGCGGTTGTCCCCTGGTCCGATATCTTCACGCATAAAATGTATTGAATCAATATCATTTTAAACGATTTGGTATCGATCTGAGGGTTATGGGAGCCGCCGGTCTGCCCGAGTCTCGCACCCGAGAGGGTGACCGTGCGACTCGAACAAGTCTTCGCCGCCAATGTCCGGCATTACCGCAGGGCCAAGAAGCTCAAGCAGCGCCAGCTGGCTGAGTTGCTCGGCCTTGGCCGCAAGGCCATCAGTGACTATGAAGTCAGTCGCACCAAACCTGATTTCGAGACCATCGAAAAGATTGCGGCCGCTCTCGACATTCCGGCAGCAGCTCTATTCGGCATCGGCGCGGGATTTGTCCCGGCAGGCCAGCGCGGCAAGGCGATCCACCGTATCAACGCTACGCTGTCGCGCCTGAGCGACGCGCAACTGGCAAAGGCGGCGAAGATGCTGGAGGTGTTTGCGGGGTCGTGAGCGGAAACAGAGACGGAATCGTCAGGTTCTGTTCAAAGGCGGTCGGATTTCTATGGTCGAGCCGCCCGAGCGAGCTTGCCGTCCAGCGTGGCGAGTTCCACGTTCATACTCCTCGCAAGCCAAAGATATGTCGCATCGTAAAGAGAAATTTTCTTCCTTAGCGCAAGCTCAATTGTTTCATCCATATCTGCTTGAACCCGCGTGATCGGAAGAGCAAGAAATCCGTTGAATGCCGCGAGGAGCTCTCGGTGTTCGGATGGCGTGTTGCGGATTTTCTTCAGGCAGACGCTTGCCATCTCATAATCAAGAAGAAGTGGTGCAAAGAGCTTCGCGCCCATCAGCATCGCCTCAGCGCGGGCGCGGTCAAGTTCGTCGAATGTGACTGCCGCAATCGTCGAAGCGTCGACAACCTTATCTGTCACGATCTTCGCGGATCATGCGGACCGCCTCTCTCTTCCGCGTCAGCTCAAAGGTCTGAACATAGTCAGAGAGTTCTTCGATTGTCTTGGGCGCAGTTACCTTTTCGATGATTGCAAGCAGCTCGCCTTGAAGAGAGCGGTGATTGCGCTTCGCGCGCTGCTTGAGCAACTCGACCTGCTCGGCAGGGACATTCTTGACGGAAAGATTAACGCCCATGCGCCGCTCCTATAGAAATCATATTGGAGCAGAAATGGTGCCAAAACGCAACCGCCCTTAAAGCATCGCCGGAATGACCCGGTCCGGCGGCTTATGCCCGTCGGCGAACGTCTTGATGTTGATGATGACCTTCTCGCCCATGTCGATGCGGCCTTCGATCGTGGCGGAGCCCATGTGCGGCAGCAGGACCACGTTCTTCAGCTTGAGCAGCTTGGGGTTCACCGCCGGCTCGTGCTCGAAGACGTCGAGGCCGGCGCCGCTGAGCTGCCCCGCCTCCAGCATGCGCGCCAGCGTGTTCTCGTCGATCACCTCGCCGCGCGCGGTGTTGACGATGTAGGCGCTCGGCTTCATCAGCTTGAGGCGGCGGGCGCTGAGCAGGTGATACGTCGCCGGCGTGTGCGGGCAGTTCACCGACACGATATCCATGCGCGCCAGCATCTGGTCGAGGCTTTCCCAATAGGTCGCCTCGAGCTCGTGCTCGATGTCGGGATGCACGGGCTTTCTGTTGTGGTAGTGGATCTGCAGGCCGAAGGCCTTGGCGCGGCGCGCCACCGCCTGGCCGATGCGGCCCATGCCGACGATGCCCAGCCGCTTGCCATGGATGCGGTGGCCCAGCATCCAGTTCGGCGACCAGCCCTTGAAGTGCTCGTCCTCCAATTCCTTGACGCCCTCGACCAGCCGGCGCGGCACGGTGAGGATCAGCGCCATGGTCATGTCGGCGGTGTCCTCGGTCAAGACGCCCGGCGTGTTGGTGACGACGATGCCTTTGTCGAGTGCGGTGCGGACGTCGATATTGTCGACGCCGGTGCCGAAATTGGCGATCAGCTTCAGGTTCGGACCGGCGCGCACGATGACCTTGGAATCGATCCGGTCGGTGATGGTCGGCACCAGCACGTCGGCCTTCTGCACCGCCTCGATCAGGTCGGCCTGGCTCATCGGATGGTCGTCGACGTTCAGCCGCGCGTCGAACAGCTCGCGCATGCGGGTTTCGATCGCATCCGGAAGCTTGCGCGTGACGATGACCAGCGGCTTTCTCGGCGGCATTGCGGCGAAACCTTTGGCGGCGGGCGCCGGTTAACGGCGCCCGTCCGGTCTTAACAGATGAGGCCTAGGGGTCAAGGATCGGCGTTATGTATTGCTCTCCGTCATCGCCGAATAGGCCAGCGTTCGCAGGTCGCGGCGCAGGGTCAGGCGCGCGTCGGTGCCCATGACCTGGGTCATGAAGACGACGGCGAGGTCCTCCTTGGGGTCGATCCAGAACGCGGTCGAGGCGGCGCCGCCCCAGAAGAATTCGCCCGGCGTGCCCGGGATGCGGGTCAGCGTGGGGTCCATGGTGACACCGCAGCCGATGGAGAAGCCGATGCCGTTATAGCCGGCCTCGCTGAAGGTGACCGCCGCCGACATGTCGCTGAGCAGCTTGTTGTTTGGCAGGAAATTCATGCCGAACATCTGCACCGTCTTGGGCGATAGGATCTGCACGCCGTCCAGTGTGCCGCCGCCCAGCATCATGCGGCAGAAGCGCATGTAGTCCGCCATGGTGGAGACGAGGCCGCCGCCGCCGGATTCGAGCTTGGGCGGCTCGGCATAGGTCGACTTGCCGGCGTCGTCCTGAAGCTTCAGCCCGCCGCCCGGTTTGGGCATGTAGCAGGAGGAGAAGCGATCCATCTTCGAGGCGGGCACGGAGAAGGCGGTGTCCGTCATGCCCAGGGGCTCGAACAGGCGGGTGCGGAGGAATTCCCCGAAGGTCTGCCCCGACAGCTTTTGGACGAGATAGCCCATGACGTCGATGGAGACCGAGTAGTTCCAGGCGCTGCCCGGCGTGAAGTCGAGCGGGATTTTGGCGAGCTGCTCGATGAAGGCGTCGAGGCCGCCCGGCGTCTGGAAGTCGCCGAGCTTCTGGCGGCGATACTCGGCGTCCACCGCGGTGCGCGACATGAAGCCATAGGTGAGGCCCGAGGTGTGGGTGACGAGATCGACGACCTTCATCGGGCGCTCGCAGGGCAGGGTGATGAACTGGCCCGAGGTGTCGGCGACCAGGCTCGGCATGCCGCTGGCATAGACACGCAGGTTCTTCCAGGACGGGATGTGGGTCGCGACCATGTCGTCGAGGCCGAGCTTGCCTTCCTCGGCCAGCATCATCAGCGCCACGGCGGTGATCGGCTTGGTCATGGAATAGATGCGCATGATGGCGTCTTCGCGCCACGGCTTGCCCCGCTCCAGGTCCATCGAGCCGGCCAGGCCGCTATGGACGAGCTCGCCGCGCCGCCAGATTTGGGTGTGGAGGCCGGGGAGCAGGCCGGTGTCGACGTAGCGCTCTTTCATGACGCGGTCGAGCGTTTGCAGGCGCTTGCTCGACATTCCCACGCTTTCCGGTTTGGCCATTATCGTTCTCCCGATGGTGTTCTGCCGACAGCTTAGCGCCCAGTTCGGCCAAGCCCAACGCCTGATGGCCGCGACACTGCGGTTTCATGGCCATCAGCCGTTTTTTCGAAAAACCGGTATCTTTTCCGTTGCGGCAGGCAGCGGGCGGCGGGATAATCGGCCCAAGAACAATAGGGGAGACACGCATGGCTTGGGATTTTGAGACCGATCCGGAATACCAGAAGAAGCTCGACTGGGTGCAGGAGTTCGTCGAGACCGAAGTCGAGCCCTTGACCCATATCGGCGTCGGCATGGGCGGGGTGAAGTCCAAGACCTATCAGAAGGCGATCCGTCCGCTGCAGGCGAAGGTGAAAGAGATGGGGCTGTGGGCCTGCCACCTGACGCCGGATCTCGGCGGCCAGGGCTATGGCCAGGTCAAGCTGGCGCTGCTCAACGAGAAGCTCGGCCGCGTCGGCCTCGCGCCCGTCGTGTTCGGTTGCCAGGCGCCCGACACCGGCAATGCCGAGATCATCGCCCATTACGGCACGCCAGAGCAGAAGGAACGTTACCTCTGGCCGCTGCTCAACAACGAGATCACCTCGGCTTTCTCCATGAGCGAACCGACCGGCGGCTCCGATCCGCTCTATTTCAAGACGCGCGCCGAGCTCAAGGGCAATGAATGGGTAATCAACGGCGAGAAGTGGTTCTCGACCGGCGCCCGCAACGCCGAGGTTCTCGTCGTCTATGCCGTGACCGATCCCGACAACAAGGATCCCTATAAGCGCATGAGCATGTTCCTGGTGCCGAAGAAAACGCCGGGCGTGAAGATCCTGCGCAATGTCGGCGTCGGCGGCATGCAGGGCGGCAACGAAGGCTATGTCCAGTACAGCGACGTGCACGTGCCGTTCGACGCCATGCTGGGCCCGCGCGGGAGCGCGTTCGAGCTCGGCCAAGTCCGCCTCGGCGGCGGGCGCGTGCATCACGCCATGCGCACCGTCGGCCAGTGCCAGAAGGCGCTCGACCTGATGTGCCAGCGCGCCGTGTCGCGCCAGACGCGCGACGGGCGTCTCGGCGATTACCAGATGGTCCAGGAGCAGATCGCCGACAGCTACATCCAGCTGCAGCAGTTCCGCCTGATGGTGCTGCACGTCGCCTGGCTGATCGACAAGCACAAGGACTACAAGACGGTGCGCAAGGACATCGCGGCGGTGAAGGTCGCGATGCCCAAGGTCTATCACGACATCGCCGCCAACGCGCTGCACATCCATGGCGCGCTGGGCGTCTCGAACGAGATGCCGTTCATGGGCATGGTGACGTCGTCTTTCGTCATGGGCATCGCCGACGGTCCGACCGAGGTGCACAAGATCACGGTCGCCAAGCAGCTCTTGAAGGACTTCGCGCCCGACAACGACCTGTTCCCCTCCTACCACCTGCCCAAGGTGCGCGAGCGGGCGCGGGAGAAGCACTCCGATCTGGTAGCGGAGCTCAAGGAAGAATGGGCCCAGCGGGCGCAGAGTATCGACGCGCTGTAGCTCGTCGGACGTGCGATGCAGCGTGGGAAGGATGCCGCAGGGCATCCTTCCCATTGCGTTTTGCATCGCGCCGCCCCAAATGCCAATAATTCGCCATCCGCTATCGCGAGCAAAACCATGACCGATTCCGCCGCCAAACCCTGGCCCGCCATGTCCATTGCCGAGGCGACGGCGCTGCTGACCGCGCCCGGCACGCGGCTGGAGATGGACACCATCCCGATCCGCGGCATCCCGACCCGCATCTGGAAGAACGCGCCGCCGACCAACCGCGAGGTCTTCCTCGCCGGGCGCCAGTTCGGGGATCGCGAATTCCTTCTCTACGAGGACGACCGCTGCACCTATGAGGGCTTCGCGCGCGCGACGCTGAAGCTGGCGGCCGAACTGCAGAAGCAGGGCGTGGAGAAGGGCGACCGCGTCGCGATCATCATGCGCAACCTGCCCGAATGGGTGGTGGCGTTCTATGCCGCCGAGCTGGTCGGCGCCATCGTCACGCCGCTCAACGCCTGGTGGACGGGACCGGAGCTCGAATACGGCCTGGTCGATTCCGGCACCAAGGTCGCCTTCGTCGATGCCGAGCGGCTGGAGCGCATCAATGAGCACCTGGTCAACTGCCCGGCGCTGAAGCGCATCTATGTCAGCCGCTATGCCGATGCCGATCTGCCGAGCCCGCTGGTGCATCGGTTGGAAGACACGATCGGCAAGGTCAATGATTGGGGCAGCCTGCCGGCCGGCGAAATGCCCGCCGTCGATCTTCAGCCCGATGACGATTGCACGATCCTCTACACCTCCGGCACCACGGGCCGGCCCAAGGGTGCGCTCGGCACCCATCGCAACATGACCTCGAACATCATGGCAGCCGGGTTCTCCGCCGCGCGCAATTTCCTGCGCCGCGGCGAGCCGGTGCCGGTGGTCGCCAACCCGCTCGATGCGCCGCAGCGCTCGACGCTGCTCTCGGTGCCGTTCTTCCATGCCACGGGCTGCTTCGCGGTGCTGGGGCCGACGGTGGTCAGCGGCGGCAAGATCGTGCTGATGCGCAAATTCGAAGCCGAGAAGGCGATGGCGTTGATCGAGAAAGAAAAGATCAACAGCGCCGGCGGTGTGCCGACCATCGCCTGGCAACTGCTCGAGCATCCCAATCGCCACAAGTACGATCTCTCGTCGCTCGAAGCCGTCGCCTATGGCGGCGCGCCGTCGGCGCCCGAACTGGTGAAACAGATCAAGCAGAACTGGCCCAAATCCGCGCCGGGAAACGGCTGGGGCATGACCGAGACCTCGGCCACCTGCACCACGCATTCGGGCGAGGACTATGAGCACCGCCCGACCTCATGCGGACCGCCGGTCGCGGTGTGCGATCTGAAGATCATGGACGTCGAGAACACGCATGAACTGCCCATCGGCGAAGTTGGCGAGTTGTGGGCGCGCGGGCCCAACATCGTGAAATGCTACTGGAACAAGCCGGAAGCCAGCGCCGCCACCTTCATCGACGGCTGGGTGCGCACCGGCGACCTGGCCCGCCTCGACGACGAAGGCTTCTGCTTCATCATCGACCGTGCCAAGGACATGCTGATCCGCGGCGGCGAGAACATCTACTGCATCGAGGTCGAGAACGTCCTCTACGATCATCCCGCGGTGATGGACGCCGCCCTGGTGCCGGTGCCGCACAAGACGCTGGGCGAGGAGCCCGGCGCGGTGGTGCATTTGAAGCCCGGCATGCACACGACGGAGGAGGAGCTGCGCCAGTTCGTCGCCGGCAAGCTCGCCGCCTTCAAGGTGCCGGTGAAGGTGGTGTTCTGGCCCGAGACGCTGCCGCGCAACGCCAACGGGAAGATATTGAAGACCGAACTGAAGAAGATCTTCGCGGAGTGATGGCGTCACACCTCTCGGTGTCATGGCCCGCGACTGCGGGCCACCCAGGTGGGATTTTGTACCCCGGCAGTGGTTCGCGAGACCACTTCGTCCGATTTGATGGAGCGTGCCGCTATCACCTGGGTGGCCCGCAGTCGCGGGCCATGACATTGTGGTGGCAATGCCCACCGATCTCAAAATCACCACCACCATCGCCATCCCCGAGAGCGAGCTCTCGGAGAGCTTCATCCTCTCCTCGGGCGCGGGCGGTCAGAACGTCAACAAGGTGGCGAGCGCGGTGCAGCTGCGCTTCGACGCGCTGCATTCGCCGAGCCTGCCCGACGACGTGCGCGTCCGCCTGCTGCGGCTGGGCGGCCACCGCCTGACCAAGGACGGCGTGCTGATCATCACGGCGCGCGAATCCCGCGACCAGGTCCGCAACCGCGAGATCGCGCGCGAGAAGCTCGCCGAGCTGATCCGCGCCGCGACTTATGTGCAGAAAAAACGCAAGCCGACCAAGCCGAGCCGCGCCAGCAAAGAGCGCCGCATCGACTCCAAGAAGCGCGACGCGCGCACGAAGAAGCAGCGGTCGAAGCGGTATGACGATTAGCTCACCTCTCCATGCTGGAGAGGTGAAGGATCAGTTGGCCTTCTGTGCCGCGCTCTGCATCGCGGCGCGCTGCTGCATGCGGCGGGCCTGTTCCTCCGGGTCCCAGGCATGGCGCGGGCCGGTGGTCATGCCGCCATCGACCACGATATGCGTGCCGGTGACGAATTCGGAATCGTCGCTGGCGAAATAGAGGCAGGCCCTGGCGATGTCGGCCGGCAGGCCGCCCTTGGGGATCGGCTGCGCGTCCGGCGCCATCTGCGTCATGCCGGCCTTGATCTGCTCCAGCATCGCGTCCGGCGCACCCATGGCCTTGGCGCCCGCCGCGAAGATGTCGGTCAGGATCAGGCCGGGGCAGATGGCGTTGACGCGGATCCTGGCGCGGCCGAGCTGCGCTGCGCTGACCGTGGTCAGGTGAATGACGCCGGCTTTGGCGACGGAATAGGCCACCGGCCCGGCGCCGGCCTGCAGCGCCGCCACCGACGCCGTGTTGATGATCGAGCCGCCGCCGCGCGCCTTCAGGAACGGCACGGCGTAGCGGATGCCGAGCGTCACCGAGCGCAGCAAGAGGTTCATCGAGCGGTCCCAGGCTTCGCCGGTCATGTCCTCGATGGTGTTGGGGCTGCCGCCGGCGCCGGCGTTGTTGAACAGGATATCGAGGCCGCCGAAAGCGTCCTTCGCCGCCTGCATCGTCGCTTTGATGTCGTCCTCGCTGAGCACGTCGCAATGGTGGTATTTCACCTGGCCGTTGAAGCGGCGCTCCAGTTCGCGGCCCTTGTCGTCCTGGATGTCGGCGGCCAGCACGCGCGCGCCCTCGGCGACGAAGAGCTCGACGGTGCCGAGCCCGATGCCCGAGGCGGCGCCGGTGATGACGGCGATCTTGTCTTTCAGGCGGTCCAACGAAGTCTCCCAGAGGGCCGGTTTCGGCGCGGATTTGCCGCCAGTCTAGGCAGGCTGCGGGGCAAAACAAACCGATTTTTCTAAAACCGCCTGGAGTTGGATTTCCCTATTTAACGTCATGACCGGCCTTGTGCCGGTCACCCATGAACACCGCCGCCAAACGTTTTCAACGACTGTTTTCATGGGTCGCCCGGACAAGCCGGGCGATGACGGGTGGGTTTGAAACAACTCAAGAGGTTCTGAAAATCAAATTGCCAGAAACGCGTTCACATGCCGCATGAAGACGTCGAGCTGGTCGTGATGCGACCAGTGGCCGGCGTGCTCGATGTTGGCGAGGCGGGCGTCCTTGAAATGCGCCATGCGGCCGTCCTTTTGCGGGTCGGACGCCCAGCTCTCGGCGCCGCGGATGAGAAGCACCGGCGCGGCGATGCAGCTCCAGACGCGCTGCTGATCCTCGATCGACAATCCCCCCGGGCCGCTGCCGAGGCGGACGGAATTGTCGAACTTCCAGGAGTACGTGCCGTCCTCGTTCTGCACCGCGCCGTGCAACGTCAGGTGCCGGGCCTGCGCGTCGTTCAGATGGGTGTTCTCTTCCTTCATCCGCGCCACCGCGGCGTCGAGCGTCGGGTATTTGCGCGGGGAGCGGCCGGCCGCCGCGCGGCGCGCCTCGATCCGGCCGCGCACGCGCTGCTCGACGGGCTGGCCGCCGAAGCGCGCGAGCATCTCGGGGCTGGGGCCGAGGCCCTCGATCGCGACGACCTTCTTCACCGTCTCGGGGAACAGGCCCGAATACAGGAGCGCGATGGAGCCGCCCAGCGAATGCGCGATGATGGTGACGGGCGCCATCCTTTTCTGCAGCACGAGCTGGGCGATGTCGTAGACATAGGCGATCTCGTTGTAGGCGTCGCCCGTCGCCCATTCGCTGTCGCCATGGCCGCGCAGGTCGGGCGCGGTGATGTGGTAACGGTCGGCCAGGCGCTCGGCGACCCAGTCCCAGTTGCGGCAATGGTCGCGGCCGCCATGGATCAGGAGAAGTTCGGGCGCGCCTTCCTTGCCCCAGGTGACGTAGTGCAGCCGCAGGCGCTGCGAGAAATAGAGATGCGATGTCGGGCCTTGCATGGCGGTTACCTTGAAAACACGCCCATCAGCATGGGCTTGGCGTAGAGCGCCGGGGCGCCTTCCGCCACGACGTCGGGAATCGTGAACGGCAGGTCGGAGGCGGCGTTCAGCGTCGCGTTCAGCATCTGGGCCGCGATATAGGGATCGACGGCGCGGATCGAGCCTTGCGCCACGCCGTCCGAGATCATCGCCGCGAAGCGCTCCGAGACGCGGTTGGCGCGCTCGACCATGGCGATGCGCATCGGCTCGGGCAGGGCGCTGAGCGCGGAGGAGCGCAGCAGCGGGCCGCGGTCGGACAACTGGTATTCCACCAGCGTCGCGGCGGCCGAGGAGATCTTCTGCCAGTAGTCGCCGTCCTCGATGAGCGCGGCGGATTGCACCCGCCGCATGACCTCGAAGGTGCGTTCGAAGCATTCGACCACCAGATCGTCCTTGGCGTCGTTGTGGTGGTAGAACGAGCCCTTGGTGACGTTGAGCTGCTCGGAAATCTTCTCCACCGAGGCGCCGCGATAGCCGCGCTGGTTGATCAGCCGCGTGGCGGCGGTGAGAAAAGTCTCGCGCTGGCTCTCCTGCGCGTCCTGCGCCGGCGGCAGTTCGGGCAGGCGGGCCGGCCGCCAGGCCGCGCCCTCCGGCGCCACGCCCTGCGCCATGATGTCGAACATGCGATCGCGCACGCGGCTGTAGTCGTCGAGGTCGTAGCGCGGCAGCCAGGTGACCGACCAGTACAACTGCTCCATCAGCATATGCGTGCGCGCCGTGGACATGCGCCGGTCGAGCCATTCATAGCCGGGGGCGCGGAACAGCGAGCGCACCTTGCGGAAGAACTGGCCATAGGCCTTGGCGACGATGGGCAGGTGCGGCTCTTTCAGCGCGCGGATGTCGTTGAACACGGCGATGGGCGCCTCCTCGCCCTCGCGGATGCGGCGATGCAGGGCGAGATAGGCGCCGAGGAATTTCAACAGGCGCTGCGGCGGCTCGCTCTCCTCCAGTGCGCCCGAGATCAGGGCGTCGAAGCGCTCGATGCCGCGCAGGTAGCAGGCGACGGCGAGGTCTTCCTTTTTCTTGAAGTAGTAGGTGACGGAGGTGGTGATCAGATCGACGCTGGCCGCCACGTCGGCCAGCGTCATGCCGCGCACCCCGCGCCGGTTCAGGATGCCGGCGGCGGCGGCGATGATGGCTTCTTTCTTCTTGTTGTAGCGGTCGGTTGCACTGTTCACGGATGCTCCGAAGCGGGGACATAGGCGGCCTCGGCCACCAGCTTGCGCAGGTTCTCCTCGTGATCCTTCCGGTCGATGGGAAACCGCGAGATGATGAGGATACCCAGACCATACAATAGCACCACCGACGGCAGATAGACGAGCGCCATGTTGCGGATGATCGTGGGGTCGACATGCCCGGGCACCGCGTTGCTCGGAAAGCCGACGAAGCCCAGCAGCATCCCCGAGAGCAGGATGCCCAGGCCCGACACGGCCTTGGCCATGAAGCTGTTACCGGCGAAAAACAGGCCCTCCGAGCGCCGCTTGGTCTTGAGTTCGCTGTCCTCGACCACATCCGCCAGCATCGCCGACATCAGGATGGAGCTGGCGATGGTCATCGCGCCCGAGATCACGGCGAACACGAACAGCGTCGGCACCAGCCAGGGCGATCCGTTCGACCAGAACACGCCGAGCAGCCGGAGCAGGACCGGGAAGATGGAGATGAACAGCCCGGTCGCGAACAGGGTCACCGCGCCCATGCGCTTGCCCAGCCGCTTGCCGACCGGCAGGGCGATCAGGAAGGCCATCACGAAGGCGACGACCGTGCCGAAGCCCAGGATCACGATCTTGGCGCTGGAAAGCTCCCAGAAATAGGTCCCCAGATAGATCGCCATCGCGAAGACCAGCCCGGTGGCCGCGCCGAATGCGATCTGCGCCAGCATGAGGGTGAGGAAGGCGCGATTGTAGACGGTCTCCCACATCTGCCTGGCATATTCCCAGATCGACGGCGCGCGCGCCGGCGGCTGGCGCAGGATGGGAATGAATTTGTGGGTGCCCAGCGCCGAAATGAGGATGGCGGCGAACATGAGTACCGCGGCGGTGATGCCGTACAGGGAATAGCCGGTTTCGTTGAGCTGTCCGACCTTGTGGGTCGCATCCGGCTTCAGGAAGACGCCCAGCGCCAGCAGGTACATCGTCATGCCGCCGGTCCAGGCGAAGAAGACGCGGTAGCTCGACAGCGCGGTGCGCTGATCGTAGTTGCCCGTCAGTTCGGGGTTCAACGCCGAACTCGGAATTTCATAGAAGCTGATGAAGGTGCGCACGACGACGGCGACGATGAAGAGATAGATGAGCAGCGCGCCCTGGCTCCAATGCGGCGGATTCCACAGCAGCAGGTAGCTGATGGCGACCGGCAGCGCGGAGAGATAGAGCAGCGGATGGCGGCGGCCCCAGCGCGTCCGCAGGTTGTCGGAAAACTGCCCGATGATCGGATCGAACAGCGCGTCGATGCACAGCGCCGCGAACAGGATGCCGGCGACGCGCGCCGGCGGCAGATGCATGACCTGGTTGTAGAACAGCAGAAGAATGGTCTGGAAGCCGTTGTCCTTGATGCCGAAGGCGATGGAGCCGAAACCGTAGAACAGCTTGGTGCGCAGGCTGCCGACGTCGCGCTGCAGGGCTTCGGTGTTCATGCGTGGTCTCCAGGGTTATTCGCCGGGCACGGGACTGGGCAGGCCGTCGGCCAGATGGGCTTCCACGGCGACCGGCGCGTGCGCCAGCTCGGCGGCAATCTCCAGCTTGCGCAGGTTGTCCGAATGGCTCTCGCGCGTGATGCGGTAGCGCGACATCAGAATCATGCCGAGCGTGAACATGGCGACGACGAACGGCATGTAGACATAAGCGAGGTCGCGCACGATGTGGGGATCGAGCGTCGCCGGATTGGCCTTCTCCGGAAACGAGACGACCCACAGCATCAGGCCGGCGATAAAGGCGCCGGCGCCGGAAATCGCCTTGGTGACGAAGCTTTGCGCCGCGAAGAACAGGCCCTCCGAGCGGCGGCCGGTCTTGAGCTGGCTGTCCTCCACCACGTCGGCGAGCATCGAAGAGAACATCACCAGCACGACGATGGCCAAGGTGTCCGTGATCAGCCGGTCGAACAGCAGCAGCGGCATCAGCCAGGGCGAGCCGTTGACCGGGAAGAGGCCGAGCAGGCGCAGGCCGATGGGCAGGGACGACACGAAGATGAAGGTGATGAACAGCGCGATGCCGAGCTGGCGCTTGCCGAAGCGCTTCGACAGGGGGATCGCCGCGATGACGCCGATCACGGCCGAGACCAGGCCGGCGATCTGGAACAGCGACATCTGCGCCGCCGACAGGCCCCAGAAATAGGTGCCGAAATAGATATATAGCGTGGTCGAGACGCCGATCGCCACCGTGCCGGACAGCGCGGCGGCGGTGAGCATGACGAAGGAGGGGTTCGACAGGCTGGCGGCCATCTCGCGCAAGGTCTGCGCCAGCGTTATGCGCCGCTGCGGGGGCACGTGGAAATACTGGATGTTGCGATGCGTGCCGAGCGACGAGACCAGGATCGTCACCGTCATGACGACGCCCGCGATGAGGCCGTAGCGGACATAGCCCAGGGGATTGAGCTGGCCGACCGGATGGGCGGCGTCGGGCACCAGAATGTAGCGCAAGGCGATGAAGCTCATGCCCACGGTGCCGAGCACGGCGAAGAAATAGCGGTAGGACAAAAAGCTGGTGCGCTGGTCGTAGTCGGTCGTCACCTCCGCGATCATCGCGGAATTGGGAATCTCGAACATGGTGATGAAGGTGCGCACGATGATCGCCATGCCCACCAGATAGAAGAACATGCCGTTCTGCGACAGCGCCGGCGGAAACCACAGGAAGAAGAACGACACGCCCACGGGAATCGCGGAGGCGTACATGAAGGGATGCCGCCGCCCCCATCTGGTGCGCAGGTTGTCGGAGATCTGGCCGACGATGGGATCGGCGAAGGCATCGAAGATCAGCGCGATCATGATCGCGGTGCCGACGCGCTGCGCCGAAAGGCCGACGATCTGGTTGTAATAGAGCATCAGGAGGGCGCCGAAGCCGCCGACCTTGACGCCATAGGCGGCCGAGCCGAAGCCGTAGAACAGTTTGGTCCGCAAGCCGCCAAGCTGGCGTTTTCCGGCGTCGCTCACGTCGCTCACGGCGCACTCCCAATTGCCCGATGTCGGATGTCCATTTCGCCGGCCCGCGCCGGCAATTCGTCGAAATTGCCGCTCGCGCCGGGGACGATCTCCGGCGAGCTTTCGGCCAGCGCGGCGGCTTCCGCCAGGCGCAGCAGGTTGCTCTCATGCGTCTTGCGGTCGATGCGGTAGAGCGTGATCAGCGAAATGGAGACGATCCACAACGCGATCTGCACCGGCATGTAGATCAGCACCAGGTTGCGCACCGCGTGCGGCGCGACGATATCGATGGTCGCAGGCGTCGCCTGCCGGGGGAAATGCACGGCGTCGATCAGGAGGCCGGCGAGCAGGATGCCGAGCCCGGACGTCGCCTTGCCGACGAAGCTGAGCGAGGCGGAGAACAGGCCTTCGGACCGCCGGCCGGTGCGGATTTCGCTGTCCTCGACCACGTCGGTGATCATCGAAGCGATCAGGATGCCGGACGCGATGGCGAGCGCGAGGCCGATGGTGACCGTGCTGAAGAAGATGAGCAGCAGCGCCGGCGAGCCGTTCGGCGGCAACAGCCCGAGCAGCTTCAAGGTCATCGTGATGTTGTTGACGAACAGCGAACCGAAGGCCGTGGCGATGAAGGCATTGCGCTTTTCCAGCCGGGCCGAGGCGAAAGGCGCCAGGGGGACGGCGAGAAACGCCGCCAGCAGGGCGGCGGCGCCCAGCACCGAGAGCTGCTGTGAGGAGAAGCGCCAAAAGAACGTTCCGAAATAGGTGCCGAGCACCGAACCCAGGCCCAGCGCCATGCTGCCGAACAGGCTCGCCACCGTCACCACCAGCAGCGAGCGGTGCGACAGGCTCTCATACATCTCGTGCACCAGCTGGCGGATCGTCGGGCGGGGCCGCGCCGGCAGCTGCCTCAGATATTTGATGCGCGAATGGGTGCCCGCCGCCGAGAGCAGGATGCTCGCCACCATCACCAGCGCCGCCATGACGCTGTAGGAGAAGTAGCCGTGGCGATTCAATAGGCCGAGCGGATTGGCCTTGGTCGTGGCCATGAAGATGCCGAGCCCGATCGCCACCGTGATGCCGCCGCCGACCAGGCCGAACAGGAAGCGGAACGCCATCAGCGACGTGCGCTGGTCGTAATCGGGGCTCAATTCCGGCGCCAGCGCGGCGCTCGGGATCTCATAGCAGGCGATCGCCATGCGCACGGCGATGGCGACGACGATCAGATATCCGAACAGCGCGCCGTCATGCCAGGCGGGCGGATTCCACAAGAGGAAATAGAGCAGGCCGATGGGAATGGCCGCGCCGTACATGAAGGGATGCCGGCGGCCGAGGCGCGAGCGCCAATTGTCGGAAATCTCGCCGATGATCGGGTCGAACACCGCGTCGGCGACCAGCGCGATCATGATGGCGAAGCTGACCAGCGTCGCCGGCAGGCCCAGCACCTGGTTGTAAAAGATCAGCAGGAAGGTGGCGAAGCCCAGATCCTTGGTGCCGAAGGCGACCGAGCCCAGTCCATAGACCAGTTTCGTGCCAAGCCTCGGAGCCGGTATGGGGCCCGCCGCCGCTTCCGCCATCGTCTCTCTCCACCCTCCAGCCGCTAACACCGGCTGGTTTATATCCTTTACGCCGTTGCCCTCTTGTGGGGACGGCGGCACGCGTCAGTCGGCAGCGTGCGTGCGCAAGCTGACCGTTGCTTTCACCGTCTTGTCAAACGGATAAGGAAATCCGGTATCCCGGCGGAACGGTCATTCCGGGCCCGCAGGGCTCCGAAATAGTGCTGTGCAAACCGCAGGCTTGGAATGCCCATGAACCACCGCGCCGATTTCGCTTTAGAAGCTGCGGTATGGCGGTTTGCCTGTCAACCTCGGCCGCCGCCGACCTGTAAACCGCGTTGCCATCGGCGTCCGAAAATGGCCACATCCAGGCGCGGGTTTGGGCCATACTCGAAGGCATGGATATGCCCCCGCATGACGTCTGCTATCGCGCCATCGCCACCCGCGACGCGCGCTTCGACGGCCGCCTGTTCATCGGCGTGAAGACGACCGGGATCTATTGCCGCCCGATCTGCCCGGCGCGCACACCGCGGCGCGAGAACGTCACCTTCTGGCCGAGCGCGGCGGCGGCGCAGGAGGCAGGCTTCCGCCCCTGCCTGCGCTGCCGGCCGGAGATCTCGCCCGACGCGGCCGCCTGGCGCGGCACCTCCAACACCGTGTCGCGCGCGCTGGCGCTGATCGCCGAAGGCGGGCTCGACGGCGACGCGGCTTCGCTCACGACCTTGTGCGAACGTTTGGGCGTTGGTGAAAGACAACTGCGCCGGCTGTTCGACAAGCATCTGGGCGCGCCGCCCATCGCGGTGGCGCAGACGCGGCGCGTGCTGTTCGCCAAGCAGCTGATCCAGGAGACGCGCCTGCCGATGGCGGCGGTCGCCGACGCGGCGGGGTTCGGCAGCATCCGGCGCTTCAACGACGCGTTCAAAAAGCTTTATCGCCGCAGTCCGCGCGAGTTGCGCCGCCAGAGCAGCGCGGCGCCGGCGATGTCCAGCGTGACGCTGCGGCTGGGCTATCGCGCGCCGTATGATTGGGACGCGATCCTCGGCTTCTTGTCGGCGCGGTCCATCGCCGGCGTCGAGCTGGTCGAGAAGAACCGTTACATGCGTACCATCGAGATCGACGGGGCGTTCGGCAGCATCGCGGTCACGCCGGTCAAGAACCATCTCGAAGCGACGATCCGCTTTCCGCGCGTCACGGCGCTGCTCGCCATCGTCGCGCGGCTGCGGCGCCTGTTCGACCTCGACGCCGACATCGAGACCATCGGGGCGCATCTGTCGGGCGACAGCGCGCTGGCGCCGCTGATCGCGCGGCGGCCGGGCCTGCGCACGCCCGGCGCCTGGGACGGATTCGAGCTCGCGGTGCGGGCAATCCTCGGCCAGCAGATCACGGTGGTCGGCGCGCGGCAGCTGGCCGTGAAGCTGGTGGCGCGGGCCGGCACGGACATCGCGGCCGATGTCAGCGGCGATGAACGGCTCAATCGCGTGTTCCCCTCTGCGGCGCGGATGGCGAAGACCGACCTGTCGACGCTCGGCATGCCCAAGGCGCGGATCGCGGCGCTGCTGGCGCTGGCGGCGGCGGTCGCCGCCGATCCGAAACTGATCGAGCCCGCGGGCTCGTATGAGGAAACCATCGCCAAGCTCCTGGCGCTGCCGGGCTTCGGGCCGTGGACGGCGCAATATTGGGCGCTGCGGGCGCTGCGCGACAGCGATGCGTTTCCGGCGGCCGACGTGGCGCTGCTGCGCAGCCCCTTGGTGGCGCTGGACGGCAAGCGGCCGTCGCCAAAGGCGCTGCTGGCGCGCGCCGAGACCTGGCGGCCGTGGCGCGCCTATGCGGCGCAGCATCTGTGGACCGCGGATGGCGAGCGTGTCTGAGGCGCTGTTCCTGGACCGTGTGAAAACGCCCGTCGGTGAGTTGTTGTTCGTCGCGGACGCCAAAGGTGCGCTATGCATGCTGGAATTCCACGACAAGGAAGAGCGCTGGCGGCCGCAGTTCAAGCGCTCCTTCGCCAACGCCGGGTTCACTGAGAAACGCGATCCGTTCAAACTGGCCAGCACGCTGAAGCGCTATTTCGACGGCGACATCGCCGCCTTGGATGAGATCGTGACGCGCGCCCACGGCACGGAATTCCAGCAATCCTGCTGGCGGGCGTTGCGCCAAATTCCCGCCGGAACGACCACCAGTTACGGCGCGCTGGCCAGGAAGCTCGGCAAGCCGGCGGCCATGCGCGCCGTCGGCCTTGCAAACGGCGCAAACCCGATCGCCATTGTCGTGCCTTGTCATCGCGTCGTCGGCAGCGATGGTTCGCTGACCGGTTATGGCGGCGGACTGGAACGCAAGCGCTGGCTGCTCGACCACGAAAGGAAACACGTATGAGTGCCTATTCGAACTTCGCCGCACTGCATGCCGGGCCGAAGCTTCTGATCCTGCCCAACGCCTGGGACGCCGGCAGCGCCCGGGTCATCGAGCACGCCGGCGCCAAGGCCATCGCGACTTCGAGCGCCGCCGTCGCCTGGGCGCACGGTTTTGCGGACGGGCAGTTCCTGCCGTTCGAGACGCTGCTCGCCACGGTGCGCGAGATCGTGAAGACCGTCTCGGTGCCGGTCTCCGCGGACATCGAGGCGGCTTACGCCCATGACGCGGCGACGGCGGCGAAAACGGCCGCCCAGGTGATGGACGCGGGCGCCGTCGGCATCAATATCGAGGACGGCAATGGCGCGCCGGATCTTCTGGCGAAGAAGATCGAGAATCTGAAAGCCGCCGCCCGCAAGGCCGGCGGCGATCTGTGGGTCAATGCCCGCATCGATACCTATCTGCGCCGCCTGGTGCCGGCGGAGCAGGCCTATGACGAGACGGTGCGCCGCGCGGCGCTCTATCGCGAGGCCGGCGCCGATTCGATCTTCGCGCCGGGGCTGACCGATCTGGCCAACCTGACGCGGCTGGTGAAGGACGTGGTGCTGCCGCTCAACTGCCTGGCCTGGCCGGGCCTGCCCGACGGCGCCGCGCTGGAGAAGATCGGCGTGCGGCGGCTCAGCGCCGGGTCGGGCATCGGTAAGGTCGTGCTCAGTCACACGCTGGCGCTGGCCACCGCGTTCCTGGCCGACGGCAAGTCCGAGCCGTTCAGCGAAGGCAAGCTGACCAATCCGGACATCAACGGGATGATGCGGAAGTAACGTTTCACCTCCCCAGCATGGGGAGGTCGGCGAGCGCAGCGAAGCCGGGTGGGGGATATGCCTTCGCCGGGAGAGACATCCCCACCCGATCCGCTTCGCGGATCGACCTCCCCATGCTGGGGAGGTGAAAGTAAGAGCAACGCTCCTCTCCGTCACAAAATCTGTATGATGCGAGTCCGATGATCGACCTCGCATGAACGCAATCGAATCCTATTGGAGCGCCGTCGCCCGATTCCTCTGGCCGGCGCTGTTCGGCTTTGCGGCCGGCGCGGCGCTGATCCTGTGGCGCGGCTCGCAGTCGCTGTGGCTGATCGCGGCGGCGCTGGTCGCCGTCGCGGTGCTGGTCTCCTATATCGCGCGCGAGGGGCGGCTGTTCCTGCAGGAACAGGCGGCCGACCTCGGCGACAAGAGCGATACGTTCCTGACCCCGGTGGCGCGGGCGGTGCTGGCGCAGCTGCCCGATCCGCTGTTGTTGCTGGACCCTGGCGGACGCGTGCTGTTCGCCAATGCCGCGATGTATGCCGTGGTCGGCGTGCCGCCGGAGGGCAAGCAGGTTTCGATGCTGCTGCGCACCCCGGCGGTGCTGGAGGCCATCGCGCATACCACGGCGACGGGCGAGGCCGCGTCGGTGTCGTTCGATACGCCGGTGCCGGTGATGCGGCACTACCAGGCCTATACGGCGCTTCTGTCGGTGCGGCCGCCGGTGACCACGCTGCTGCTGCACGACCTCACCGCGATCAAGCGCACCGAGCAGATGCGCGTCGACTTCGTCGCCAATGCCAGCCATGAGCTGCGCACGCCGCTGGCGGCGGTGTCGGGCTTCATCGACACGCTGAAGGGCCATGCCCGCGACGACGCCCAGGCGCGCGACCGCTTCCTGGACATCATGAGCGTCGAGGCCGGGCGCATGCGCCGGCTGATCGAGGATCTGCTGTCGCTGACGCGTATCGAGCTCAACGAGCATGTGCGGCCCTCCGGCCGGGTTGCGCTCGAAACCATCGTGCGCGAGGCCTTTGCCGTGCTGAGCCCGCTGGCGCAGATCGACGGCATCACGCTGGAGCTTTCCGCCTCGCCGGATCTGCCGCCGGTGACCGGCGAGCGCGACGAACTAATCCAGCTGTTCCAGAACCTGATCCACAACGCGATCAAATACGGCCGCACCGGCGGCCATGTCTGGGTGACGCTGGGCCGCGCGGCGCCGGGCGGCGGACGCGGCGCCGATGCGATGCTGGCCGCCAGCGTGCGCGACGACGGCGAGGGCATCGCGTCCGACGCGGTGCCGCGGCTGACCGAGCGCTTCTACCGCGTCGACGTGAAGCGCAGCCGCGAGAAGGGCGGCACCGGCCTCGGCCTCGCCATCGTCAAGCACATCGTCAACCGGCACCAGGGCCGGCTGACCATCGAAAGCAAGGCGGGCGAGGGGAGCACGTTCACCGTGCTGCTGCCGATTGCGCCGGGCGATGCGGCGGAGAGCTGATCCATCTTTCTCCAAACTTCCCCCATATCCGTCATTGCCCGGCTTGTCCGGGCAACCCATTTTCCCTTGACTGAGAAACAAAATGGGTCGCCCGCATAAAGCGGGCGATGACGGGTTTTTAGGTTGTGAAGCTCAATTGAAAGCGCCTAAGCGCCGGCCTAACCCCACCGTCACATAACTGTTATAAATCTGTCGCATATCCATGTGGCTGGGGAGCTAATGACCAACTGGCGCGCACCTGCGCAGAGTCGGACACAAGACATGAACGATCACACGGTCAAGGCCTTCAGCGAGAAACTCGAGGCTTTGTCGGCCTCCATCGCCCAGATGGGGGGCCTCGCCGAGGCGCAATTCGCCGCCGCGGTCGACGCCATCGCCAAGCGCGACACCTCGCTGGCCGAAGGCGCGGTCGGCGGCGACAAGCGCATCGACGCGCTGCAGGTCGACATCGAGGACCGCGCCATGAAGCTCCTGGCGCTGCGCCAGCCGATGGCGGTGGACCTGCGCGAGACGCTGGCGGCGATCAAGATCGCCTCCGAGCTCGAGCGCATCGGCGACCTCGCCAAGAACATCGCCAAGCGCGCCATCGTGCTGAACCGCGAGCCGCCGATCCGGCTGACCGCGTCGCTGGCGCGCATGGGCAAGCAGTCGCTGGCCCAGCTCAAGCAGGTGCTCGACGCCTATTCCGACCGCAACGCCGAGGCCGCCGAGGCGGTGTGGAAGCAGGACGGCGAAATCGACGAGATGTACAACAGCCTGTTCCGCGAGCTCCTCACCTACATGATGGAAGATCCGCGCACCATCGGGCTGTGCACGCATCTGCTGTTCATCGCCAAGAACATGGAACGCAGCGGCGACCACGCCACCAACATCGCCGAAGTCGTCTATCACATGGTGCGCGCCGACCATCTCGCGGCCGACCGGCCCAAGGCCGACACCACCAGCGAGACCTCCGTGCCGTTCGAGCGCAAGGCATGAGCCTGAAGCCCACCGTGCTCGTCGCCGAAGACGAAGGCGCGCTGATCACCCTGCTGCGCTACAACCTGGAGCGCGAGGGCTATCGCGTGCTGACGGCGCAGGACGGCGAAGAGGCCTTGCTGGTCGCGGCGGAAGAGAAGCCCGACCTCGTGCTGCTCGACTGGATGCTGCCGCAGCTTTCCGGCATCGAGGTCTGCCGCCGCCTGCGCGGCCGCCAGGAAACCCGCAACGTGCCGATCATCATGCTGACGGCGCGCGGTGAGGAGAGCGACCGCATCCGCGGCCTCGACACCGGCGCCGACGATTATCTCACCAAGCCGTTCTCCATGACGGAGCTTCTGGCGCGGCTGCGCGCGGTGATGCGCCGCATAAGGCCGAGCCTGGCGCCCGACACGATCGCGATCGGCGACATCGAGATGGACCGCGCCGCCCACCGCGTGCGCCGCGCCGGCAAGGAAGTGCATCTGGGGCCGACCGAGTACAAGCTGCTCGACCACCTGATCCAGCATCCGGGCCGGGTGTTCTCCCGCGAGCAATTGCTCGACGCGGTGTGGGGCTCGGACGTCTATGTCGAGGCGCGCACCGTGGACGTGCATGTCGGGCGCCTGCGCAAGGCGCTGAACGTCGAAGGCACGGGCGACCCCATCCGCACGGTGCGCTCGGCGGGCTATTCGCTCGACGACGCGATGGCGGGGTAGTTGCTCCCGGCCATGTCTCCACTCCATCATCACCATGGCCGCCCTTGAGGCGGCCACCTAGTGGCGCGCGTCTGCGCGCCCAAAGACACCTTGTTTGCGGCGCTGGCGCGCCGGCTGGGTGGCCGGGTCAAGCCCGGCCATGGTGAGTTATGAGATAGCCTGCTGGTGGAAACGCAAGGCGCGCCATGCGAACCTTGCGCTGGACCGGCGGCAAGGGCGGCAACAGTGCATTCGAATGATCCTTCACAAGACACCGTGCGCGAGCGGGCGGCGTTCCGCGTGCGCAACGACGTGCTGCCGCCGGAAACCGTGGCGGCCCTGCTGGACTATGTGCGCACGAACGAGGCGCGCTTCGCGCCGGCGACGGTGCGCAGCGGGGCCGAGCCCGCGGTCAACACTGCGGTGCGCGTGTCCTCGCTGCTGCGCGACCTGGGGCCGTTCCGGTGCGTGTTCGAAGACCTGCTGCGGCCGCTCGCCGCCGATTTCACGTCGGCGTTCGGCATGCCGCCCTTCGCGGCCTCGCGCTTCGAGCTCGAGCTCGCGGCGCACAATGACGGCGCCTTCTTCATGCGCCACATCGACACGATGTGGGACGCACAGGCGCGCAGCGGGCGCATCCTGAGCGGCGTCTATTATTTTCACGGCAGCCCCAAGGGCTTCGAGGGCGGCCATTTGCGCCTGCATACGGGCCTGCCGCCGCATGTCGACGTCGCGCCGGCGCACAACAGCCTGGCGTTCTTTCCGTCCTGGCTGGCGCACGAGGTCATGCCGGTGCGCTGTGCGTCGGGGCGTTTTGCGGATTCGCGGTTCGCGGTGAATTGCTGGGTTCATGGCTCGGCTCCATAGGCGCGCGGCCGCACGCCGAAAAATCGGCGTGACGTCTGCTCGCAGCTGTGGGGATTTACGGGAAGTGGGGTTTGGACCGACTCGGTTCAAGGGGTGCGCGAAAATAAATTCGCGGTTCGTTTATCCACCGCGGGATTCACGCGCAGCCGCGGAGATCGTGGAGAAATTCGCACCGGCCGGTTGATAGACTCGTATATGCGCCGCAGCGAACGATATTTTCTTGCGACGCGAAAATATATTTCCGGCCAATTTTCAGTGCGGCGGCCCCGGCTGGCGGCAGTGTCCGCCACGCGCCATGCAGTCCTGATACCAGGCGGCCTGGTCGCGATAGGTGTCGTTGTCTTCCTTGAACTGCCGGCGCGCGGCCTTGAAGGCGTCCGAGTTGTCCCAGTAGTCGCGCATGGCGGCGCTGGTCGGCACGCCGGCGGCGAAAGGCGGCCAGGAATCGCGCCAGCCTTGGTAACAGCGGCAGTGGGCCGGCCGACCGCACTGATCCCGGCAGTCCGGACCGCGGCCGTCATAGCCGCAGGTGTAGATGCAGCCAAAGCCTCCGAGCGGACCTGGCGCGCCGGGAAAACCGTCGCCGGCCGATGCCCTGCCGGGAAAGAGCATGGCCGCGAGCAGCAGGGTTGCCAGCAGGCCGACGAAGCGGAGCGGAGCGATTGTCATCGCCGTATCGCCGTCAATGCGCCGCCGGCGCGGCCGCCGGGGCCGCCGGGGCCGCGGC
>OLLF01000278.1_pt1 | contig 55163 bp, 46 predicted proteins | sample 1604471 | NCBI WGS metagenome assembly OLLF01 (sample SAMEA104055714, study PRJEB20765) | soil metagenome | isolation source: soil
GCCACACGGTCCCGCCCATCCGCGTCGGGTCTGCTGGCCGGCAGACCCGATGCACCTCTCAGCCTAAGCCAAGACGCAATGCCAATATGCAAGGTCGAACGGCGCGCAGCGAAGATCAGGTGAGGGGCAGTCTATCCGCGCAACACGGCCCCTCACCTGGCCGCTACGCGGCCGTCCTCCTGCTATGCTTCGCTCCGCGTCCGTACGCTGTCGCTACGGACCCCGCGAAGGGCGGGAGAGGAAAATTAGAGCCCCATCATCTCCTCGAAATTGCGGCGATAGAACCGGTCCTTCGCGCCGTCCGAGATGCCTTCCATCGTGTCTTCGAATTTCCGGATCGGGTCCTTGCCGCCTTCGATGTGCGGGTAGTCGCTCGAGAACAGGAAGACGTCGTCGCCGGCGTCCTTGATCATGCGGCCGATGTCCTCGCCGGGGAACGGCGTGAACTTCACATGCGCCTTCACGATCTCGGATGGCGGGCGGGCCAGCGCGCCGACGCCGGGGTCGGACTTCCTGAACATCTTGTGGCCGTGATCCAGGCGCCGCAGGAAATCGGGCACCCAGCCGCCGCCGAGCTCGATGCAGCCGCCGCGCAACGCCGGGAAACGCGTGAAGACGCCGTGGAAGACCATCGCCGAGAGGAACATCTGCGGCGCGAAGTTCATCACCATGTAGTCCATGATGCGCAAATTCTCGCCGCCGCCCAGCCAGTCGTCGGGACGCGGCTGGCCGTTGTTCTCGTATTCCTTGCGCAGCGTGCGCGTGCCCTGCCCGATATGCAGCATGAACGGCAGGCCGTGATCGACCAGCGCCTGCCACACGATGTCGAGATCGGGATGGCCGGGTGATTTGTCGCCGGCCGGCGCGGCGGCGATCCACACCGCCTTGCAGCCGAACTTGGCGGCGTTGGCGATCTCCTGCGCGGCAAGCTGCGGGTTGGTCAGCGGCACCACCGCGATGCCCATCAGCCGCGCATCGCCTTCGCAGAACACGCCCATGGCGCGGTTGTGGGCGCGGGCGCCGCCATATTTCAGGCGGTCGTCGCTCTCGCCGAGGAACTGCGTCGGCGCGAAGGTGGGGAACACGAGCTGGCGCACGAAGCCGAGGTCGTCGAGCGCGATGCGGCGCTCCGCCGGATCGAAAGCGCCATAAGCGCCCCAGCCCTTGGCGCCGCCGATGATGTTGGCGCGAAGTTCCGCGGCCTTGGACGGATCCTCGCGGCGCGCCAGCGCATTGGCGATGGCTTTCTCGGCGAGCCGGCCGGCGCCGCCGAGTTTCAACTTCGGAATGGCGCCACGGATATCGGGATCGGCATGCTCAGCCAGCCAATCGAAAGTTTCCATGATGTGGCTGTCCGCATCGCACATGATGCGCGTGCCCGCATATCCCATGACGAATTCTCCCGTGGCTGCGTCTGAGCGTTCTTCGAATTGTGGGTATGGCCGCGGCTGCCGTCAACTGCGCTGCCGCTGGGGAAGCAATTGTCCTTGAATTCCCTGTTGTTTCCGGCCACAGAGGGGCACATTGCGGCGCACGGCGCGGGAGCGGCAGGACATGGCGTTTGACGGACTCATGACGGGTAAGCGCGGGCTCATCATGGGGGTCGCCAACAACCGCTCCATCGCCTGGGGCGTGGCCGAGGCGCTGCACAAGGCCGGCGCCGAGCTCGCCTTCTCCTACCAGGGCGACGTGTTCAAGAAGCGCGTGACGCCGCTGGTGGCGCCGCTCAAGCCCGCCGCGCTGATCGATTGCGACGTCTCCAGCCAGGGCTCGATCGACGCGGCGTTCGAGGAATTGAAGCGGGTGTGGGGCACGATCGACTTCGTGGTGCACGCCATCGGCTTCTCCGACAAGGAGCAGCTCGACGGGCGCTATGTCGACACGACGCCCGAGAATTTCCGCATGACGATGGACATCTCCTGCTACTCGTTCACGGCCGTGGCGCAGCGCGCCGAGAAGATGATGCCCAATGGCGGATCGATGGTGACGCTGACCTATTACGGCTCGGAAAAGGTCATGCCGCGCTACAACGTGATGGGCGTGGCCAAGGCGGCGCTGGAAGCCAGCGTGCGCTACATGGCCGAGGATCTCGGCAAGAAGCAGATTCGCGTCAACTCGATCTCGGCCGGGCCGATCAAGACGCTGGCGGCGAGCGGCATCGGCGACTTCCGCTATATCCTGAAGTGGAACGAGTACAACTCGCCCCTGCGCCGCAACGTGACGATCGAGGAGATCGGCAATTCGGCGCTGTATCTGTTGTCCGACATGGGCAAGGCGGTGACGGGCGAGTGCCTGCATGTCGATGCCGGCTATCACGTCGTCGGCATGAAGGCGGCCGACGCGCCCGACATGACTGTCAATAAAAGCCATGACGGCGCCTGAGCTGCCGGACGGACTGACGCTGTATTTCTCCCGCCACGGCGAGACCGAGGGCAACGTCGCCAAGCGCTACCAGGGCCGCACCAGCGACACGGCGCTGACCAAGCGCGGCTGCAAGCAGGCGCGAACAATCGCCAAAATCCTGAAGCACCGCGTGGATGACGTCACCGCGTTGAAATACATCTCCAGCCCGCTGCAACGGGCGCGGACGACGATGGAAATCATCCGCACGCAGCTGGAGCTGCCGCCCGACGGGTTCAAGATCGATGCGCGGCTGCAGGAGATCGACCTCGGTGTGTGGGACGGGCTGACGCACAAGCAGGCCAAGGCGCACGATCCGGTCGCCTACAAAAAGCGTTCGCACGACAAATGGAACGTGCGCATTCCGGGCGGCGAGAGCTATGCCGACGTTGCCAGGCGCGCCGAGCGCTGGCTGGCGGGACTGAAACGCGACACTTTCGCGGTGACGCATGGCGGCTTCACGCGCATCCTGCGCGGGCTGTTCGAAGAGCTGTCTGCCAAGGAAATCTCCGACCTCGACGAGCCGCAAGGCGTCGTGTTCCGCGTGCGCGGCCGCAAGGTCAAACGGTTCGAGGATTAGGTTTGCGATGACCGATTTTCGCGCGCTCACGCTCTATGTCGTCCGCCATGGCGAGTGCGAGCACAACGCGGCGGGCTGGGCAGCGGGACATGACGACTCGCCGCTGACCGCGAAGGGGCGCGAGCAGGCGCGGGCGAACGGGAAGCTGCTGGCCGAGATCGCCGACGATCTTGGGGCGCTCGATTTTTTCGCGAGCTCGCTGCACCGGACCTGCACGACGATGGAATTGCTGCGTGAGGCGGCGGGGTTGCCGGCGACGGGCTATCATGCCGACCGGCGGCTGATGGAAGGCAATCTGGGCGAGCACTCGCGGCAGAGGGTGCAGGACGTGCTGCGCCCGGCCGACACCTCCCCCGACCCGTGGAATTATCCGCGCCCGGACGGCGAGAGCGTGGCGCAGGTGTTCGAACGCGTCGGCCGGTTCCTGGCGACACTGCGGCGCGACGCGGTGATCGTCACGCACGCCCTGCCCGTCATCGCGATCCGCGGCCATTATCTGAGGCTTTCGCCGGAACAGACGATGCGCTACCACGTGGGCAATGCCGGATGCTTGAGGCTTTCGACGGGTTCGGAAGCGCGGTTCGGCGACTAGGGCCCATGTCGCACAACAGTTTCGGCCATCTGTTCCGCGTCACGACCTTCGGCGAGAGCCATGGGCCGGCGATCGGCTGCGTCATCGACGGCTGCCCGCCGGGCCTCGCGCTGACGCAAGGCGACATCCAGGCGGAGTTGGAGCGGCGCCGGCCCGGGCAATCCAAATTCGTCACCCAGCGCCAGGAGCCGGACACGGTGAAAATCCTGTCGGGCGTGTTCCAGGACGAGCGCATGGCGGCACAGGTGACGACGGGCACGCCGATCGCGCTGCTGATCGAGAACGTCGACCAGCGCTCCAAGGACTACGCCGAGATCCGCGATAAATTCCGGCCCGGGCATGCCGACTACACCTATCTCGCGAAATACGGCGTGCGCGACTATCGCGGCGGCGGCCGGCAGAGCGCGCGCGAGACCGCGACGCGCGTCGCCGCCGGCGCGGTGGCGCGCAAGGTGCTGGCCGCGCTCTATCCGAACGTGACGGTGCGCGGCGCGCTGGTGCAGATGGGGACGAAGATCATCGACCGGGCGAAGTGGGATTGGGCGGAGGTCGCGCGCAATCCGTTCAACTGCCCCGACGCCGGCGCCGTCGATCCGTGGACGGAGTATCTCGAAGGCGTGCGCAAGGCGGGCTCGTCGGTCGGCGCCGTGATCGAGGTCGTCGCCGACGGCATTCCGGCCGGCCTGGGCGCGCCGGTCTATGCCAAGCTCGACGGCGATCTCGCCGCGGCGATGATGAGCATCAACGCGGTCAAGGGCGTGGAGATCGGCGACGGCTTCGGCGCGGCGTCGCTCAGCGGCGAAGAGAACGCCGACGAGATGCGCGCCGGGAACGACGGACGCCCGCGCTTTCTCGCCAACCATGCCGGCGGCATCCTCGGCGGCATCTCGACCGGCCAGCCGGTGGTGGTGCGCTTCGCGGTGAAGCCGACCTCGTCGATTTTATCGCCGCGGCTGACCATCGACGTCGCCGGCAACGAAACCGACATCCAGACCAAGGGCCGCCACGATCCCTGCGTCGGCATCCGCGCCGTCCCGGTCGGCGAGGCGATGATGGCCTGCGTGCTGGCGGATCACGCGCTCAGGCAGCGCGGCCAGGTCGGATAATCCAGCATTCTTGCGGTTTTCGGCGGCATATGCTAAAGGCATATGCCATGGGTCAGGAACGTCACGTCAAGCTCTTCCGCAACGGCCGCAACCAGGCGGTCCGCATCCCGCGCGAGTTCGAACTGCCGGGCGACGACGCGATCATGCGCAAGGAAGGCGACAAGCTGATCATCGAGGTCAAGGAAAAGAAGAAGACGCTGATCGAGCTTCTCGATTCCTGGGAGCCCATCGACGAGCCGTTTCCCGAAATCAACGATCCGCCCCCTGAACCCGTCGATATTTTCTAATGCGCTATTTGCTGGACACCAACATCGTGTCCGACATTGTACGAAATCCGCGCAGTTCGGCGGCAAGACAACTTCGCCGTGTCGGCATGGCAGACGTCTGCATCAGCATCATCGTCGCGGCGGAATTGAGATTCGGCCTCGCACGCGGTGGCTCCTCCGAAACGGCGCAGAAGATCGTCCAGGCTTTGGGGCAGTTTTCGATCATGCCATTTGAGGACCCCGCGGATCATCACTATGCGGATATACGGTCGTTGCTCGAAAAAGCTGGCAACGTCATTGGCGCCAACGATCTGTTGATCGCCGCGCACGCGCTGGCGTTGGGCTGCATATTGGTGACCGATAACGAACGCGAGTTCGCGCGCGTGCCAGGCCTTGTGATCGAGAATTGGCTGCGTTAGCGCCAGCCCGGCAATTGCGCCGCGACGTTGGCGCCGATGGAGAGTTGCGGCTCGGAGGGATAGGCGTTGATCTCGTGCTCCTTGCGGCTGACGCAGGCGCGGATGGCATCGCCGAGGGCGGGGAAACTGCCGGCGGCGTTCACCGAGTCCAAAAAGCAATTGTCGAAGAAGGTGTAGTGGTCGTTGTCGCCGCAGCCGAAGGACGGCCGGTCCGGGCGCGCCGCCGTCATCACGAAACGGTTCGGCCCCGACAGCGCATCGACGAAGATGCCCGAATAGCAGGCGACGACGAAGACCACCGTGGGGCGGCTGCCGCAGGCGTTGTCGACCATGCTGGAAAGCGCGTTCGGTGTGAGATAGCCGTCGTCAAGCACCATGCCGTCCGGCGAGCCGTGCGAGGTGAGATAGAGGAGACAGCCGCCCGTGGTGCGGTTGGAGAGATCCCACAGCTCGTTGGCGATGGTCTGCTTGTCGGAATGCTCGGCGCCGGAGCCGGGATAGCGCTCCGGCCGCACCGAGAATTGCAGGATGTTGTTGGGCGCGAAGCCGAGGCGCGCCAGGTCGGCGGCGACGTCGTGGCGGGCGTTGTCGAACACTTCGGACGGCGCGCCGGAATGCGAATGCCAGTCGCCGGCGACGACCATCGCCGCCCAGTCGGAAAATCCCGCCGCCGATGCCGGCGCGGCGAACAACAGGGCGCAGCCTATTGCACCAACGAACCAGACAAATTTGGCTTGCACAAACCCAAACCCATTCGTCATCGCCGGACTTGTTCCGGCGACCCATGAACACCACCGGTGAAGAATTTCGACTGCAGTTTTCATGGATCGCCGGAACAAGTCCGGCGATGACGGTTGATGGATGAATTCAGGCTTATTCCACCCCAACAAGTATCGCATGAACGTCCCCACGCTCACCGCGCTTGTCCAAGCGCGCACCCTTACGGGCGCGCGAACGCGGCCACCAGCTCAATATGCGACGACCACAGGAATTGGTCTACGGGGGTGACGGGGCCGATTCTGTAGCCGCCGTCCACCAGGAGGCGGGCGTCGCGGGCGAAGGCCCCGGCATCGCAGGAGACATAGGCGAGGCGCGGCACCGTGGAGCCGGCGAGTTCGTGGGCCTGCGCCTCGGCGCCGGCGCGCGGCGGGTCGAGCACGACGGCGTCGAAGCGGTTCAGTTCCTTGGCGGTGACGGGCAATTTGAAGAGATCGCGCTTTTCGGTGGTGATGGGCTTCAGGCCGGGCGTGGCCCGGGCGGCGGCGGCGAGCGCGTTAAGCATGCCCTGCTCGCGCTCGACGGCGTGGACGCGGGCGCGTTCGGCCAGCGGCAATGTGAAGGTGCCGCAGCCGCAGAACAAATCGGCGACCGTCTTGGCGCCCTTGGCTGCCGACAGAACGTGTGCGGTCAGGATCGCCTCGCCCTCGCGGGTCGGCTGCAGGAACGCCTCGGGCGGGATTTTCACCTCGGCCTTGCCGAAACGAACGATGGGGGCCGCGCTCTCGAAGGCGAGCGCGCCGTTCCAGACGATGCGGATGGCCTTCAGCGCCGGCGCCGCCTTGGCCAGCGATGCGGTCAGGGCCGGCGTCAGCTTGGCGCTGGCGCGGAAGGCGAGGTCGAGGCCGTTGTCGGCCTCGGTGACATGGACTTCGGCATGCTGGCCGCCGGCGAACAGCGCCTGCATCGCGGCGCGCAGGCGCGGCACCAGCGCGACCAGCGCCGGCGTCAGCAACTCCGAGTCCGTCATGTCGACGATGCTGTGCGAGCCTTCGGCGTGGAAGCCGACCAGGGTGGCGCCCTCCTTGCGCGCGATCTTGAAGACGGCGCGCCGGCGGGTGCGCGGCGGGATGGTGATCGTCGCGGCGACTTCGGCGGCGACACCGTATTTCGTCAGGGCACGGATGACGTCGGCGCGCCGCGGGTCGTCCGGCGCGCTCACGCCTTCTGCGCCACCAGGAGGAATTCGCGGTTGCCGTCGGCGCCGTCGATCGGGCTCGCCATGTGGCCGATCACGGTCCAGCCGCTCTGCGCCGCCAGCCATTTGCCGATGTCCTGCAGGGCTGCGTCCTGCGCCTCGGCGTCGCGCACGATGCCGCCCTTGCCGATGGCGAAGCGGCCGACCTCGAATTGCGGCTTGACCAGCGCCGCCAGCCAAGCGCCGCTCGCGGCGAGCGCCAGCGCCGGCGGCAGCGCCAGGCGCAGGCCGATGAAGCTGACATCGGCGACGATGGCGGACGGCGCCTCGGGCACGTGCTCGGCGCTGAGGTCGCGCGAGTTCACGCCTTCCTTGGAGACGACGCGCGGATCGCGCTTGAGCTTGGGCGCGAGCTGGCCGTGGCCGACGTCGATGGCGTAGACGCGGGCCGCACCGCGCTCCAGCAGCACTTCGGTGAAGCCGCCGGTCGAGGCGCCGATGTCGAGGCAGACGCGGCTCTCCGCCGACAGGTTGAACTGGTCCATCGCCGCGATGAGCTTGAGCGCGCCGCGCGAGACGTAGGGATGCGGCTTTTCGTAGACGATGGCGGCATCGGGCTTCAGCGCCTGAGACGGGCGCACGATGACGTCGCCGTCGGCGCGCACGCGGCCCATGCGGATCGCCGATTGCGCCTCGGTGCGGCTCTTGGCGAAGCCGTGCTCGACCAGGAAGACGTCGGCGCGAAGCGATTCAACGGCGGTTGGGCTTGTCATTTTTTTCTTCTTTTTCAAACACCAACTTGTCATGGCCCGCGACTGCGGGCCACCCAGTTGATGCCGTGTTGCTATGTCGAAAGTTGGGCCATGCCCTGTCTTTCGAGATTTATATCCTCGTCACCTGGGTGGCCCGCAGTCGCGGGCCATGACACAGGGGATGGGCCTCCGCTTACGCTATTCTGCCGACCGACGCCGCCTCGTTTTCGCGCCCCAGCGCGGCCAGCGCCGTCGCCACGATCGCCTTGGCGTCCAGGCCGGCCGCTTCGTACATCCGGTCCGGCGAATCCTGGTCGATGAAGCGATCCGGCAGCACCATCGGGCGGATCTTGAGGCCGCGGTCGAGCAGGCCCGCCCAGGCGAGGAACTGCATGACATGGCTGCCAAAGCCGCCCACAGCGCCTTCCTCGATGGTGATCAGCACCTCGTGCTCGCGCGCCAGGCGGGCGATCAGCGCGGTGTCGAGCGGCTTGCAGAACCGCGCGTCCGCGACCGTCGCCGATAATCCGTAGCCGGACAATTTCTCCGCCGCCAGCAGCGCTTCCTGCAGCCGCGTGCCGTAGGACAGGATCGCGATCGAGGTGCCTTCGCGCAGGATGCGGCCCTTGCCGAGTTCCAGCGCGACGCCTTCGGCGGGACGCTGCAGGCCCCAGCCCTCGCCGCGCGGATACCGCAGGGCGCTCGGCCGGTCGTCGATCCCAGCGGTCGTCGCCACCATGTGCATCAGCTCGACCTCGTCGGCCGCGGCCATCAGCACGAAGTTCGGCAGCGTGCCGAGATAGGCGATGTCGAAGGAGCCGGCATGGGTCGGGCCGTCGGCGCCCACCAGACCCGCGCGATCCATCGCGAAGCGGACGGGCAGCGACTGGATCGCGACGTCGTGCACGACCTGGTCGTAGGCGCGCTGCAGGAAGGTCGAATAGATCGCGCAATAGGGCTTCATGCCGTCGGCGGCGAGGCCGGCGGCGAAGGTCACCGCGTGCTGCTCGGCGATGCCGACGTCGAAGGTGCGTCCCGGGAATTCCTTCTGGAAGAGATCGATGCCGGTGCCCGACGGCATGGCGGCGGTGATGCCGATGATGCGGCTGTCCTTCCGCGCTTCGGCGATCAACGATTCGCCGAAAACCTTTTGATACGAGGGCGCTTTGGCATTCGACTTGTTCTGCTCGCCGGTCAGGACGTTGAACTTGACGACGCCGTGATACTTGTCGGCGCTGGCTTCGGCGGGGGCGTAGCCCTTGCCCTTCTTGGTCACGACGTGGATCAGAACCGGGCCGTTCTTCATGTCGCGCACGTTCTCGAGCACCGGAATCAGGTGATCGAGATTGTGGCCGTCGATCGGGCCGACATAATAGAATCCGAGCTCTTCGAACAGCGTGCCGCCCGTCACCATGCCGCGCGCATATTCCTCGGCGCGGCCGGCGGCGACCTTCATCGGGCGCGGCAGGACGGATGCGATCTTCTTGCCGATCTTGCGCAAGCCGCGATAGGAGCGGCTGGACACCAGCCGCGCGAGATAGGCGCTCATGGCGCCGACCGGCGGCGCGATCGACATGTCGTTGTCGTTGAGGATGACGATCAGGCGCGCATCCATGGCGCCGGCATTGTTCATCGCCTCATAGGCCATGCCGGCGCTCATCGCGCCGTCGCCGATCACCGAGATGACATTGCCGGTCTCGCCTTTCAGGTCGCGCGCCACGGCAAAGCCGAGACCGGCGGAGATCGAGGTCGAGGAATGCGCTGCGCCGAACGGGTCGTACTGGCTTTCGGCGCGCTTTGTGAATCCGGAAAGACCGCCGCCCTGGCGCAGCGTGCGCATGCGGTCGCGGCGGCCGGTGAGAATCTTGTGCGGATAGGCCTGGTGGCCGACGTCCCAGATGATCTTGTCCTTGGGCGTGTCGAAGACGAAGTGCAGCGCCGTCGTCAGCTCCACGACGCCGAGGCCGGCGCCGAGATGGCCGCCGGTGACGGAGACGACCTCGATCGTCTCCTTGCGCAGCTCATCGGCGAACTGGCGAAGTTCCTTCTTGTCGAGCGCGCGCAGCTGCTGCGGCTCGCTGACGGTGTCCAGGAGGGGCGTTTTGGTGGGCTGGGCCATGGCCTATCGATCTTTGCACGGAGTGAATATGCATATCCTGCTGCAGTGCGAAAAGGTCCGCTTTTTCAGCCTGCAAATCAAGACGAGCCGAGGTCCATCGGCTCGGAACCGGTCACACCGGCGGCCCCCTGGACGACCTTTTCGAGCCGGCTCTCCGCGGTTTTCAGCTTTTTCTCGCAATGGGCCTTGAGCGCCTGGCCGCGCTCATAGAGGGTGATCGAATCCTCCAGATCCACCTCTCCCTGTTCGAGACGCGCGACGATTCCTTCGAGTTCCTTGAGGGCTGTCTCGAAGCTGAGCTGGTCTACCGGCACATCCGGCTTTGCTTTGGACGTCATGGGTCGGATCGATTCTCGTCAGGGTCGGAAGGCGCCAGCCGGCACGGGTCGGTTCCGCGAACGCCGTCAGCGCAATATTGCGCGCCGGGCCGGCGAACGCCACAGAAATGCCGGCGTGGAAGCGGAATGTGTAAAGTATTGAATATATTCCATTAAATCAATATTCCGGGACGGTGGGGCGCGATCTGCCCACATCTTGAAACGCGCGACCGGACGCGCGCCGCCGGACTGGCCGCCGCCGGTGGCCGGCCTGGTCGCGAACGTCGGCGTATCGCCGGATTCGGCACCGAAGACACAGTTGCCGAGTCGAACAGCTTCTTTCCTGTGCTTTTAAGGACTTAACGACATCCACATTAAGCTTATTGCAGGGCAACATTCCCACTTCCCGGCAGCGTCGGATGTACTTTTATTCCAAGTCAATCAACGACTCACCCAAGCCGAGCGACAGGCGCCGAATAATTGACACCTAAATGCAACATCCGCTGCGCGAATTACGCAGCACAGCAATTCCGTTTTGACCCTCACGCCGCGTGGACGTAGCTTCCGTGCAGTTGAGGCAAAATCGCGTGGCCAACGTTTGGCGCACCGGTACATGGCTGATCTCCAGCCAAGCGTTCCTTAGGGCAACGCCGTTACGACTGAACCAAGGGGGTTCCACAAGTGTTTCAGATAACCAACTCCAATCTACGTGCTGCACTGATGGTCGGTGCCGCTACCGCTTCGGCGCTCAGCCTCATGGCTCCGGCCTATGCGGCCGATGCTCCGGTTGAGACTGTCGTCGTAACCGGTTCGCACATCTCCTCGCCCAATCTGCAGTCGACCGCTCCGGTCTTCGAAGCCACGGCCAACGACATCAAGGTCCAGGGCGTCACGAAGGTCGAAGATCTTCTGAACCAGATGCCGCAGGTGTTCGCGGGCCAGAACGCGACCGTGTCCAACGGCGCGAGCGGCACTGCCGAAGTCGACCTGCGCGGCCTCGGCTGCGATCGCACCCTGGTGCTGGTCGACGGTCGTCGCCTTCCCTACGGTTCGCCGCTCGATACCTGCGCCGACCTGAACCAGGTCCCGACCATCATGGTCGACCGCGTTGAAGTCCTGACCGGCGGCGCCTCGGCCGTGTACGGTTCGGATGCCGTGTCCGGCGTCGTCAACTTCATCATGAAGAAGGACTTCGAGGGGGTCATGTTCGACCTCCAGGACGGCATCTACCAGGCCGACAACAACTATAGCGGCCCGGGCAATCTCCGCGCCGTCATCGCCGGCCGCGCCGCCACCAACCCGTCACAGTTCGCGCTTCCGGACTCGGTGTGGGACGGCCAGGGTCGCCAGTTCTCCGGCATGATCGGTGTCAACACCGACAACGGCAAGGGCAACCTGACCGCCTACTTCACCTATCGTCAGAACGACCGTATTCTGGAACGCGACCGTGACTACTCCGCGTGCACCATCGCCGCGGCGACTGTGGCGGTTCCGGGCTCGTATACCTGCGGCGGTTCGGGCACGAGCTTCCCGGGCGAGTTCATCTCGAACGGCGGCGTGACGACCGTCAACTCGGCGACGGGCAACACGTTCCGTCCGTTCGTTAGCGCCACCGACCAGTACAACTTCGGTCCGCTGAACTACTTCCAGCGTCCCGACGAGCGTTATGCCGCCGGCGTCATGGGCCACTACGAGCTCAACTCGCACGCCGACGTATACACCCAGCTGATGTATGCCGATTATCACACGGTTTCGCAGATCGCGCCGGGTGGTGACTTCGGCAACACCTCGACCATCAACTGCGACAACCCGCTCCTGTCGGCGCAGGAACAGTCGACTATCTGCACACCGCAGGACATCGCTGCCGCCAACGCCCACCGAGCCGCTGGTCAGCCGCTGACGATGCCGCAATTCGATGCCGCCGGAAATCTGATCCCCGGCACCGAAGGCGGCTTGGATGCCCTGTACATCCTGCGTCGTAACGTGGAAGGCGGCGGCCGTCAGGAAGACATCCGCGATACGTCGTTCCGCGCGGTGGTCGGCATCCGCGGCGCCATCGACGACGCGTGGTCGTATGACGTCACGGCGCAGTACTCGCTCGTCGAGTACACGCAGTCGTCGCTGAACGAATTCTCGGTCACCCGGCTGAAGAATGCGCTCAACGTCGTCAATGTCGCTGGCGTTCCGACCTGCCAATCGGTCATTGATGGCTCGGATCCGGCTTGCGTTCCCTACGACGTGTTCACGCTCGGTCATGTCACGCCGGCCGCTCTGGCCTATCTCCAGATCCCGGCGCTGCGCTTCGGCACGACCAAGCAAGAGTCGCTCACGGGCAACCTGACCGGTGATCTCGGCAAGTACGGCATCCAGTCGCCATGGGCGCATGACAGCGTCCAGATCGCCCTGGGTACCGAATACCGCATCGACAAGCTCTCGTTCATCACCGACCTGGAAAACCAGACCGGCGATATCTCGGGCTCGGGCGGCCCGGCGATCGGCATCTCCGGCTCGACGCACGTCATCGAAGGTTATGGCGAGTTGAGCATCCCGATCGCGCAGGACCAGCCTTTTGCGAAGTCGATTTCGCTGGAACTGGCGGCCCGTTACTCGTCTTACGGCAACATCGACACCACCACCTACAAGGTGGGCGCCGATTGGGCCCCGACGGATGACTTCCGCTTCCGCGCCAGCTACGACCGCGCCGTTCGCGCGCCGAACGTGGTCGATCTGTTCCTCGGCCAGGGCACCAACCTGTTCGACCTGTCGTTCGACCCGTGCGATGCCGTCAATCGCCCGGCCGCAGCTGGCCCCGTACCGGCAAGTTGTATCGGTGCAGGCCCGGGACAGGTCACGGCGGCCCAGTCGGCCGGCGGCGGCCTCAACAGCCCCGCAGGCCAGTACAACTTCCTGCAGGGTGGTAACCTGGCGCTGCAGCCCGAGAAGGCGGACACCTTCACGGTCGGCATCGTCGCCACGCCCACGTTCATCCCGGGCCTCAACCTGTCGGTCGACTACTTCAACATCCGGTTGAACAACGCCATCAGCACGGAAGGTTCGGAAAATATCCTGAACAACTGCTATGTGGGCCATCTCGCCGCGGATTGCGCGAAGATCCACCGTAATCCGGGCAACGGCTCGCTGTGGCTGGGCAACGGCTTTGTCGACAACCGCAACACCAACATCGGTGGCACGCGGACCTCGGGCATCGACTTCAACTCGTCCTACGCGTTGGATCTCGCCGATGTCAGCATGCCGGATACCGGTTCGCTCGCGTTCAGCTTCAACGGAACGTATCTCGCGAACCTGACCTCCGACACCGGCGTCGGCCCGATCAACCACTGCGCCGGATTCTTCTCCGGTAGCTGCGGTACGCCGAACCCCCATTGGCGCACGGTCGGCCGCATCGGCTGGACCACGCCGTGGAACGACCTGGTCGTGACCGGCACGTGGCGGTTCTTCGGAGCCGTGACGCAGTTTGCCGCCCCGACCCGGTTGGGCTCGCATCTCGATAGCGCGAGCTACTTCGATCTGTCGGCGGCGATGCCTGTCATGACGGGTGCGACGGTTCGGGTCGGTGTCAACAACATCTTCGGCGAAGACCCGCCGATCTCGCCGTTCGTCGGCACCACCGGCAACGGCAACACCTTCCCGCAGACCTACGACGCTCTGGGCCGCTTCCTGTTCGCGGACCTGCAGGTCGATCTGTAGGATTAAAGACTGCCAAAATCAGGCGGCGGGCTTCGGCCCGCCGCCTTTTTTTTTGCCCCTCGGCAGGCTATGCGGATGGCGGCGCGCCCCTTCGGCGGCGCTGCGGAGAACAGCGTGCTTCGAGCCCCCTTCATCGCGGTTACGCCGGCCGCCGACCCGCGGATGGCCGCGTGAACACGCCCGCCGCGCGCGCGGTCCAGGAGGCGCTGGCGCTGCAGCGGGCCGGGCGCCTCGCCGAGGCGGAGGCCGCCTATGTGCGGCTGCTGGCGCGCTGGCCCGCCCTGCCCGACAGCTGGTTCAACCTCGCCGTCGTGCAGCGCAAGGCCGGCCGTTTCGAGGCGGCGCTCGCCTCCTACGCCCGCGCCCTCGACCATGGCGTCTCACAGCCCGAGGAGGTCCATCTCAACCGCGGCGTGATCTATGCCGATCACCTGCGGCGCGAGGCTGCCGCCGAGGCGGAGCTGGCCGCCGCGCTGGCGCTCAACCCGAACTATGTGCCGGCCCTGCTCAACCTGGCCAATCTCCACGAGGACCGCGGCGACCGCGCCGCCGCGCTGGCGCTCTACGAGCGCGTGCTGGCGCTGGAGCCGGCGTCGCCCCTGGCGCTGGCGCGCTATGCGAGCCTCAAGCCAGTCTCTGGCCCGGGCGATCCGCTGGTCGGCAGGTTGCGGCAGGCGCTGGCGCGGCCCGGGGCGGAGGCGGCGGACAGGGCCAGCCTCGGCTTCGCGCTCGGCAAGGTCCTGGACGCCTGCGGCGCCTATGACGGCGCATTCGCGGCCTACGACGCGGCCAACCGCGACAGCCGGCTGAGCGCGCAGGGGCGTGTCGCGCCCTACGACCGCCGCCGGCAGGAGGACCTCGTCGGCCGGATCATCGCGACCTTCACCGCCGAGCGCGTGGCGCAATTGGCCGCCGCGCCGCGCGGCATGGCGCCGCCGCCGATCTTCATCTGCGGCATGTTCCGCTCCGGCTCGACTCTTGCCGAGCAGGTGCTGGCCGCCCATCCGCGCGTGACCGCCGGCGGCGAGATCGACTTCCTGCCGACGCTGGCGCGCACCGCCCTGGCGCCCTTTCCCGCCGCGACGGCGGGCATCACGCCGGCGCAGCTCGCGCAGATCGCCGCGCAGTATCGCGCGCAACTTGCGGCGCTGTTCCCCGGCGCCGAGCGCATCACCGACAAGCGGCCGGACAATTTCCTTTATATCGGCCTGATCAAGTGCCTGTTTCCGGAGGCCCGCATCGTCCACACGCTGCGCCAGCCGCTCGACAATTGCCTGTCGGTCTTCTTCCTGCATCTCGATCCGTCGATGGCTTATGCCCTCGACCTGATGGATATCGGCCACTACTACGCGCAGTACCGGCGGCTGATGGCGCATTGGCGGTCGTTGTTCGGCGGCGACATCCTCGATTTCGACTACGACGCCTTCGTGCGCAGCCCCCGGCCGGCGACCGAGAGGCTGCTCGACTTCTGCGGCCTGGAGTGGGACGAGGCCTGCCTCGCCTTCCACAAGCAGCGCAACGCCGTGAAGACGGCGAGCGTCTGGCAGGTGCGCGAGCCGCTCTACGACCGCTCCTCGGGCCGCTGGCGGAATTATGCGAGGCAGGTGGCGCCGCTAAGAGCGTATCTGAATGGAATGCTCTGACCCCAAACGGGTTGTCATGGCCCGCGAATGCGGGCCACCCAGTTGGGCACAAGGATATCGAAGAAAGGAACGCGAACCGCCCGCAGGCCTCACCCGGCGTCACCTGGGTGGCCCGCATTCGCGGGCCATGACACCGAGTGGGTGGGTTAAGCTCCGCTACTCCCGCAAGCTCCCGTCCTCGCCGTAATAGGCGTAATAACCCGAGATCAGCGCGGCGGCAGCGGCCTGCTCGGCCTCGCTCAGGAACGGGTTCCAGACGTTGAAGATCAGGATGACGCGCAGCTGGTCGCTGTCGTTCCAGGCTTCATGCTCGATGGTGTCGTCGAACACCCAGGCTTCGCCTTCCTTCCAGACGCGCGTCTCGCCGCCGACGCGAAAGCGGCAGCCCGCCGGCACGATCAGCGGCAGATGCACCACGGCGCGCGCGTTGGTGATGCCGGTATGGGCGGGGATGGTGGTGTGCGGCTGGAGCGCGGAGAACAGCACGCAGGGCTCGGCGCCCGGGATCTGCGCCAGCGGCACCTTCTCAAGCGCCGCCATGGTGCGCGGGCAGAGCGCGGCGTGCTCTTCCTGGCGCCGTCCGTCCCGCCACAGATACAGCGCGCTCCAGCGCGGCGAGTTGTTGAGTTCGGCCCACTGGTTCAGCGGCGCGCCCGGCGCGTATTGCATGTAGGGCTTGAAGCCGTCCGTCTTCGCGGCCAGCAGCGCCAGCAATTCGCTGCGGATATCGCCGGTCGCGGCCTCGATGTCGGCGAGCCACGGCGGGCGCTCGAAATAGGGAATCGCCGGCAGGCGCGGGATGTGCAGCAGGCTGGCCTCGGATTTGTAGATCCTGCCGCTGCCGGCGAGCGCGGCGCGGGCTTCGTCCAGGCGCTGCGACGGGGCGGCGCTGGTCTCGGCCAATGTCCGCTGCAGATGGACGTCCAGCGCGCGCGACGTCTCCGCGACGACGCTGCGCGCCCGGACCAGGCCGGCGCGGACGTCCGGCACCAAGCGGTCGTCCGGCGGCGCGATCTTGAGGACGCCGGCATAGACGCGCGCCGCCTGGCGCGTGTTGCCCATGCGCTCCAGCAGGTTTCCCTGCGCCAGCAGGGCCAGGAAATTGTAGGGATCGGCGGCCAGCGCGCGTTGCAGCGCCGCCATCTCGGCGTTCGGATCGCCGAGCGCGCGCTGCACGAAGGCGAGGTTCAGCCAGACGGCCGGATCGTTCGGCGCCGCCACGCCCGCGCGTTCGAGCAATGCCGCGGCGCCTGTCGGATCGCGCCGCTGCAGCCGGCGCTGGCCGAGGAACAGGAGCGCGCGGGGATGGTCCGGCGCCAGCGCCAGGACCTGGCCCCACAATTGCTCGGCGATATCGAGCGCGCCACGCGCCACGGCGTCATTCGCCGCGCGGCTGATGTCCGCGACTCGCCCGTCCTCAACCGCCAACACAAGCTCCTTCGCGCCGACGTGATGAATGCCCCCAGGCAAATATGCGACAGAACGGTGAGCGAAGCGACAGAAAGATCGCCGCGCGGGGACGGCGGCCGGCGCCACTTGACCTCCCCGGTGGCGCAGTTTCTCCTGCCCCGCGAACGCAAGGCGTGTCGGCGATGCAACCCTCTTCGACGGACATGCGGGCCCTGACCGTGTCCGCCTCCCGCGCCCTGCAGGCCGGCGACGCGCGCAGCGCGCGCGAGCAGTTCCGGCAGATCGCCGTGTCGGGCGCCGCGGATAGCGGGGTCTGGCTCGGCCTTGCCGTCGCCTGCCGCCAGCTCGGCGACTGGAGCGAGGCGGTGCCGGCGCTCGACAAGGTGCTGGCCGCCGAGCCCGCCAACCTGCCGGCGCTGCTGCTGAAGGGCGATTATTTCCTGCAAGCCGGCGACAGCCAGGCGGCGGTCGCGTTCTACAGGTCGGCGCTGCGCGCGGCGCCGCCGCGCGACAAGCTGCCGCCAGGACTGCAAACCGAGCTCGCCCGCGTGCAGCAGGTCTGCGCCGACACTGCGAAGAAATACGAGGCGCATCTGCAGCGCGCGCTGGCCGAACATGGCTTCGATCCGGCGCGCTCCAGTCCGCGCTTCGCGCAATCGGTCGAGCTGATGCTGGGGCGCAGGCGCATCTATCACCAGCAGCCGCGGCATTACTATTTTCCCGAGCTGCCGCAGATCCAGTTCTATGGCCGCGAGCAATTTCCCTGGCTCGGCGCCGTCGAGGCCGCGACCGCCGACATCCGCGCCGAGCTTCAGGAAATCTTGCGCGGGCCCGAGGCGTTCTCGCCCTATGTCGAAAGTTTCGACAACCGGCCCAAGGTCGATACCTCGGGCACGGCCGACAATCCGGACTGGTCGGCGTTCTTCCTGTGGAAGGGCGGCGACGTCGTGGCGGAGAACGCGGCGCGCTGTCCAAGGACCGTCGCGGCGCTGCAGGACCTGCCGTTCTGCCGCATCGCGGGGCGTGCGCCGTCGGTGCTGTTTTCGCTGCTGCGGCCGGGCGCGAAGATCCCGCCCCACAACGGCATGATCAACGCGCGCCTGATCGGCCATCTGCCGCTGATCGTGCCGGAGAAATGCGGCTTTCGCGTCGGCAACGAAGTCCGCGAATGGCAGGAAGGCAGCGCCTTCTTGTTCGACGACTCCATCGAGCACGAAGCCTGGAACAACAGCGACAGACTGCGCGTGGTCCTGATCTTCGACGTCTGGAAACCGGAGCTCAGCGACGAGGAGCGCGGGCTGGTCGCGGCCATGATCGAGGCGGTCGATGCGTACGGCACCAAGCGCGAGTGGCAGGATTAGAACTGGGCCTTTTTGAAATCATGCCCCAATTCGTCATTGCCCGGCTTGTCCGGGCAACCCATGAAAACCGCCGGTGACAACATTCACCGGTGGTTTTCATGGATGGCCGGCACGAGGCCGGCCATGACGGTTGGGGTTGTGTTGCGCTACCGCGGCAAATTGTTCGCCTTCAACTCCACGCCGCCGCGCGGCAGGTCTCCGACGGCGCCCACGAGCGTGCGGATCGCCGGCGCGTTCATCAGCGTGACGAAGCCCTGCGCCGCGCGAACCCCGGCCGAGGAATCGCCGAAGAGATCGCCGATGGTCTCGAACAGGCCCTTCTGCTTGGGGAAGACGCGGAAGCTGACGCGCTCGCCGGGCGCGATGCCGGCCAGCCGCTTGGCTGCGTCCGCCGCGGTCCAGAAGCCGCCGAGCTCGTCGACCAGGCCGATCCCACGCGCGTCGGCGCCCGACCAGACGCGGCCCTTGGCGATATCCTGCACCTTGGCCAGCGGCAGCTTGCGACCGTCGGCCACTTTCTGCGTGAAGTCGGCATAGATCGCGTCGGCCTCGCGGTTGAGGGCGGCGAGCTGGTCCGGCGTGTAGGGCTGGAACTCCGAATTGTAGAGCGCGTTGCGCCCGACGCCGACCGAGTCCGTGCCGACACCGGCCAGCGCCAGGCTGCGGTCGACCGAGACCTTGCCGGTCAAGACGCCGATCGAGCCGGTGATGGTGCCGGGCTCGGCGACGATGCGGTTGGCCGAGAGCGAGATGTAATAGCCGCCGCTGGCCGCGACGCCGCCCATGCTGACGACCACGGGCTTGCCGGCGGCCTGGGCCTTGCGCACCGCGGCGAGGATCTGGTCGGAGGCGGTCACCGAGCCGCCGGGGGAATCGACGCGCAGGATGATGGCGCGCACGTCCTTGTCGGCGGTCGCGGCGCGGATGGCTTTGGACAGCGTGTCGCCGCCGATGACGTCGCCGCTGCCGAACAATCCGGCGCCGCCGGCGGCGCCGTCCTGGATCTCGCCCGACGCCTGGATCAGCGCCACGTGCGGGCCGCCGGCATATTGCGCCGCCTGGTTGCGGACGCGCACGAACTCGGCCATCGCCACCATCTTGGCGCCGTTGCCGGCGCGGGCGAGTGCGGCGTTCTGGGCGTCGTCGTCATAGCCGATGCGGTCGATCAGGCCGGCGGCGCGGGCGTTCTCGGTGAATTGCGGGCTGGCCTCGAAGGCCGCGACGACATGCGCCTGCGCCAGGTGCCGCGAAGCGGCGGCGCCCGACGTCGCCGTGTCGTACCAGGACTGCATCAGCCGCGTCAGCTGCTCGCGGTCGGCCGGCGTCATGTTCTTTTCCATGAACTGGTCGGCGGCGCTCTTGTAGTCGGCGCGCTTGACGATCTGCGGATCGGCATTGAGCTTGTCGAGCAGGCCGCGCAGGAAGATCTGGCTGCCGCCCTCGCCCGCCGCGGTGAAGGGCGATTTGGGCTGCATCCAGATTTCGTCGGCGCCCGACGCCGTCAGATAGTCGCCGAGGCCGCTGGCGAGAAAGCCCTGGCTGTGGGCGATGACGAACTTGCCGCTGGCGCGGAATTTCTTCAGCGCGGCGCCGATCTCCTCGGCCTGCGCGATGGAGAGATTGGCGCTGCCGATGCGCAGCACGGTGCCCTTGACGCGCGGATCGCGCTCGGCGGCGTCGAGCGCCAGCACGATGTCCATCACGGTGACGGGCGACGCGGAGAGACTGAAATCGCTGTTCGATGAATCCTGCAGCGCACTGCGCAGGTCGAGCGCCAGCACCATGTTCGACGGCAGGCCGTCGCCCTGGATAAGGCCGACGACGATGAAGACGAAGAAGACGAGGATGACGAAGGCCACGGCCTTGGCGATGCCGTTCAGGACGCCGAAGGCGATGGATTTCAGCCAGCGAAGAAATGCCATGGAGACGTCCTTATGGGTGCGCGCGCGAAGAACTATATGGGGACGGGGATTAAAGAAACCCAGTGGCGAACCTGTGTCGGTATCGCGCCTCGCGCCCGGACCGGCGCACTAATACCTTGAAATGGTTAAATATTCGCCGCCCTAATATTTCAGGGAGACGGTCAAAAGGTGCTGGCTGAAGGCGAACCAGACGGTCGCCAGGGCGGCCAGGACGATGAGCAGGTCGCTCGCCTTGGTCCACCACGGGCGGGCCGGATCGCGGATGGCGACCGCGAACTCCGCGACCGGCACCGCGGTGCCGACGACGCCGATCAGGCCGACCAGCTGAAGCCCGCGGAACACCCAGTCGATGTCGGGACTCATCGACGCGAAATGCATGACCATCACGATGAAAACGAGCGGGAAACCCGCGAGGAAGATCAGATCGAGCAGCGCGACGACACGGGTCAGCCGGTAGAGCAGCCGCGCCCGCCCCATCAGCGGCAGCGGCCGCTCATAGCGCCAGCGCAGCACCGCCTTGACCGGCCAGAATGCGATGGTGAGCGCGAGGACCGCGCCGGTGGCGATCAGGAGCCACAAATTCCACGACGCCGCGGCGAAGCCGGCGGGCATGAGCACGACAGGGCCGATGGCGTCGCTGCCGACCTGATCGACATGGCCGTCCTTGAAGGTGGCCTGCAGCAGGTCGCGGCCACCCGCCTCCTGCCAGACGAAGGGTCCGACCTCACGCCAGTGCTTCTCATGGCCGGCCGGATCGTGCAGCAGCGAGACCGAGATCGTGGCGTCGGCGTTGACGGAAATGTCCTGCGGCTGAAGCAGGAAGATGTAGCGCGTGAAGTTGGAATCGGCGCGGCGGCTGGTGACGTAATCGCCCGCGATGCGCGTCCCGTCGGCCAGCGCCGTCTTCAGCGTCGGCAGCGGCCGCTCCGCCGGCGCCGGGAAATAGCGGTTCATGAAGCCCTTCAGGAAGGCGCGGCGCAGGCGCGCCGCGGCGCCGTCCGTGCCGGAACTGTTCATCGACAAAAAGACGCCGGTGTTGGCGTCGAGGATCAGCTCCATGTCCGAATGAAAGATGCCGGTGTCGCCGCCATGGGCGATCATGCGGTGGCCGTTCACGTCGGTGCGGTGAAAGCCATAGGCCATCGGCAGCAGGGCGGGAAGCGGCCGGAACGCCGTGCCGTGCATGCGCACCGCCATCTCCGGCGACAGGATGCGCGCCGCCCCGAACGCGCCGCTGCCCAGATGCGCGATCATGAAGCGGGCGAGGTCGGCGCCGCTGGCGGACAGGCCGCCGGCCGGCGCGAAGTTGATCACCTCGAACGGCTTGACCGGATCCGAAGCCACGTCGTAGCCCATCGACATGTCGCCGCGCAGCGCAGCCGGCAGGGGCTGCACGAAGGTCGCGTGCGTCATGCCGAGCGGCGCGAAGATGTGGCGCTGGATATAAGCGGTGAATTCCTCGCCCGAGACGCGTTGCACGATGTAGCCCGCGAGCGTGGCGCCATAGTTGGAATAGGCGGGCACGTCGCCCGGCGGGAACAGGCGTTCGGGCAGCGCCTGCCGGACGATCTCGTCCAGCGGCATGACCCGGTCCGGATCGCCCAGCATGACGGCGCGGAAGTTCTCCTCGAAGCCGGCGCTGTGGGTCATCAGGTTGCGCAAGGTGATCGGCTTGCCGAAGGCCGGGGGAATCGTGAAATCGAGGTAGCGGTTGACGTCGACGTCGAGGTCGAGCTTGCCGGCGCCGACCAGCTGCATCACCGCCGTCCAGGTGAAGAGCTTGGAGACCGAGCCGGGGCGGAACAGCGTGCGCAGCGGGTCGACCGGCTTTCGCGCCGCGACGTCGGCGAAGCCGTAGCCCTTCTGGAACAGGATCCGGCCGTCCTTGACCACCACGACGACGGCGCCGGCCATGTCGCCCTGCGCCAGGCCGGCGGGGACGAGGCCGTCGGCATAGGCCTCGACATCGGTGGCGGTGAGCTCGCGGGCGCCGTTCTTCAGCTCCGCGGGCGGCAGGGGCCTGGCGACCAGTTCGGCCGCCTCCTCCGGCGTCGGCGGCGTGAAATCGTCCTGGGCGAGCGCGGGCGCCGCCGACAGCGCCAGCAAAAGCGCCCCGAAATGAAGGATTTTCATCGCCGGCCCCGTTGGAACGTCCCCTAACTGGGCATGCTGTCCCTCCGGCGCAATTGTCGCAAGGCGCGAGGCCGGTGCGCGCCGGCGCGATAGCACTGGAACTAGGCAAACCCCATTCGTACAATTGGGCGAATCAGACAACAAACTCGTCGCGGCGCGGCGGTCAGGGCAGGCGGCGTCCCCACGCCGGCAGAGCGATTGAGCGTCTCCGAACCCCAGCAGCAAGCGTCCCGGCGCAGCCCCCTTTGGCGGCTGATGCCGCTGCTCAACAAGCATGGCTGGGCGTTCTGGGGCGGCATCTTCTTCATCTGCCTGGGGCGGGTGTTCGAGAATTGCGTGCCGCTGCTGATGGGCCTGGGCATCAACCGCATGGCGGCGCATGACGACCGCCTGCTGGCGCCGGTGCTGGGCATATTGGGTCTGGCGGTGGTGCGCTATGTCTCGGTCGCCTATGGCAGGCAGCTGGTGCGGATCGTCGGCGTCACCGTCACCTATGATTTGCGCGAGCGGCTTTATTGGCATTTCGAATTGCAGGGGCCGCGCTTCTTCGCGCGCTTTCCCACCGGCGACCTGATGGCGCGCGCCATCAACGATCTCAACCTGGTGCGCCAGCTCATCGGGGTGGGCAGCCGCACGCTGATCGTGCTGGGCTTCTCCGGCCTCGTCGCCTTCGCCTTCATGCTGGTGCTGTCGCTGAAGCTGACGCTGTGGCTGCTGCCGGTGATGCCGTTCATCGCCGGCATGGGCTATTTCCTCTCCAAGCGCATCTATGAGCAATCGACGAAGGTGCAGGAGGGATTCTCCTCGCTGTCGGAATCGGTGCAGGAGAACCTCAACGGCATCCGCACCATCCAGACGCACGCCCAGGAAGACCGCGAGGTGGCGCGCTTCAAGGCGGTGTCGGGCGCCTATGCCGACAATTATTTCCGCCTGATGGTGATGAACGCGGCGCTGAACGCCTGGATGGTGGTGTTCACCGGCATCGCGGTGGTCATCATCATGGGCTTCGGCGGCTACCAGGTCCTGCACGGCGAGATGAATGTCGGCACCTTCACCGCCTTCACGCTTTATCTCGGCCTCGCGGTGGCGCCGATCCAGCAATCGGGGCAGATCGTGTCGATGTTCCAGCGCGGCTCGTCCGGCGCGGCGCGGCTGTTCGAGGTTCTCGACTATGAGCCGGAGATCCGCGACTCCCCGGACGCCGCGCCGCTGGACCGCATCGGCGGCGACATCAAGCTGCAGCATCTCAGCTACACCTATCCGCGCCGCGCCTCCGCCAAGGATGCGCGCGGGCTCGATCCCAGGGCGAAAGCCACGGGCCTGGCGGCGCTGAGCGACGTGTCGCTCGACATCAAGGCGGGCGAGACGATCGCGATCCTGGGCCGCGTCGGCTCGGGCAAGTCGACGCTGCTGCGCTCCATCGTGCGGCTGCTCGATCCGCCGCCGGGCACGGTGTATCTCGACGGCCGCGACATCCGGATGCTGCCGATCGCGCAGGTGCGCGGCCAGATCGCACTGGTGCCGCAGGATGCGTTCCTGTTCGCCGATGAGCTCGGCCGCAACATCTCCTACGACAACCCGATGCGCGAAGAGAGCGAGATCCGCGATGCCGCCGAGGCCGCCGACCTGGAAGAAACCATCGCGCGTTTCCCCGACCATCTGCGCACCCTGGTCGGCGAGCGCGGCGTGACGCTGTCCGGCGGGCAGAAGCAGCGCACCAGCCTGGCCCGCGGCCTGATCCGCGACACGCCCGTGCTGCTGCTGGACGATTGCTTTTCCAGCGTCGATACCGAGACCGAGGAGCATATCCTGTCGCGGCTGAAGCAGCTGCGCGCCGGGCGCACGACGCTGCTGGTGTCGCACCGCGTCTCCACCGCGCGGCATGCCGACCGCATCGTGGTGATGGACGCGGGGCGCGTCGCCGAACTCGGAACGCACGTCGAACTGATCGCGCAGGGCGGCATCTATGCCGCCTTCGCGCGGGCGCAGGGACGGCGCGAACAACTGGTGCAAGACCTGGCGCGCGAAGTCGGTCATACGATCGAGGCGGCGAAATGAGCGGCGCAACTCTCGACGAACGGCCGGCGCCACGCCGGCCGAAAGGGGCCTTCGACGACGATGTCTACGGCAAGAACCTGGACGTCGGACAGCTGCGCCGCCTGCTGCACTGGATGCGGCCCTATCGCGGCCAAGCGGTGTTGTCGCTGGTGCTGGTGCTGCTGTCGGCGGTGGCGGCGATCATGGCGCCGACGGTGATGAGCCGCGTGCTGGTCGACGGCATCGTGCTGAAGCACCAGGGGCCGGAACTGGCCGATCTGGGGCAGGAAGCGTTCAACCATTGGATTGCGGCGACGCTCGGCGTCGCGCCGCTGCTCGCGGCCTGCGTGCAGTACATGTTCTGGATCGCGCTGGCGGCGGCGCTGGGGCGCGGCTTCGGCATCCTGTTCGGGCGCGCCACGCTGAACACGCTGCGCGACCTGCGCTGCGACCTGTTCGAGCATCTGGAGCACCTGCCGTCGAGCTTCTACGACCGCGTCGCGGTGGGCCGGGTGATGACGCGCGTCGCCAACGACGTCGAGACGCTGTTCGAGCTGTTCGCCGGCTTCGGCCAGCTGGCGGGCCAGTTCGTGCCGTTCTTCGTCGCCATCTCCATCATGCTGACGCTGTCGCCGAAGCTGACGCTGGAGCTGTTGCCGGTGATGCCGATCGCGGCGCTGTTCACCTGGCTGTTCCGGCGCATGTCGCGGCCGCTCTACCGCGCCATCCGCATGACGGTGTCGCGGCTGAACGAAAATCTCCAGGAGAACCTCTCCGGCATCGAGGTGGTGCAGCTCTACGGCCGCGAGCGCATCAATTTCGAGCGCTACAGCGCCATCAACAACCAGAACCGCGCCAGCGAGAACAAGGCGCTGACCATCGAGAGCTTCTATGGCCCCTTCATCGACGGCATGAACTATGCCGGCATGGCGGTGATCGTGTGGTTCGGCGGCCACTTCGTGCTGCACATGGAGATGACCGTCGGCGTGCTGCTGCTGTTCACGCAGTTCCTCGACATGCTGTTCCGGCCCATCGTCGCCATGGGCGAGCAGTGGAACATCGTCTTCCGCGCCATGGCGAGCGGCGAGCGCATCTTCCAGGCGCTGGACTGGAACGAGGCGCTGAAGGAGCCGGAACATCCGACGCCGCTGCCGCCCGACCTGCACGGCAAGGTCGAGTTCAAGCACCTGACTTTCGGCTACATGCCCGAGCATCCGATCCTGAAGGATGTCAGCTTCACGATAAACCCCGGCGAGCGCATCGCCATCGTCGGGCCGACGGGCTCGGGCAAGACCAGCCTGATCCGCCTGCTCTGCCGCTTCTACGACGTGCCGGACGCCAGCATCTATCTCGACGACATCGACATCATGCAGATCCGCCCCTCCGACATCCGCAAGCGGATCGGCGTGGTGCTGCAGGATTTCCACATCTTCTCAGGCACCGTCTACGACAACATCGCGCTCAACGATCCGGCGATCACGCGGGAAGTGGCAGAGCACGCCGCGAAGCTGGTGCATGCCGATCCCTTCATCCGCGCCCTGCCGCAGGGCTACGACACGCCGCTGAACGAGCGCGGGCGCAATCTCAGCCACGGGCAGCGGCAGCTGCTCGCCTTCGCGCGGGTGCTGGCGATGAATCCCGAAGTGCTGGTGTTGGACGAAGCCACCGCCTCGATCGACACCGAAACCGAACTCGTCATCCAGGACGCGCTGCTCAAGCTGACCGAGGGGCGGACGTCGGTGATCATCGCGCACCGTTTGCAGACGATCAAAGACGCGCACCGCATCGTGGTGCTGACCGACGGCCGCGTCCGCGAGACCGGCACGCATGAAGAACTGATTGCCAGGGGCGGGCTGTACCGCACGCTGTATGAGCTGCAGTTCCAGGAGGCGGCGGCGCTTTGAACAGAAAAGAAAGCCCGGCTCATCGCCGGGCTTTCCTGTCGTCGCGCGCGTGCGACTTATTCGGCTGCGTCGCGAAGGTCGCGGACGGCATCCTTGGCGCCGCCTACGGTGCTCTGGACCTTGCCCTTGAGCTTGTCGGCCGCGCCTTCGGTCTGCAACTTGGTGTCGCCGATGGCCTTGCCGACGGTTTCCTTCACGGCACCCTTGGCCTGGTTGGCCGAGCCGTTGATGCGATCCTTGTCCATTTTGTTTCTCCGTGTTGGGTCGAATTGCGGTAAGAAAACGGCGGGCGCCCGGATGTGTTCCGGGCCGGCGAGGATTAAATTTCGACCCATGGCGGAACCGGAATCGCTCGACACCATTTTGAATGCGCCGCGAGCGACGATAGTTCCCGGGGCGTACGACGCGCTGTCGGCGCGCATCGCGGCGCGGGCCGGGGCGCGCGCGATCTACATGACGGGCTTCGGCGTCGCGGGCGCAAGCTTCGGCGTGCCGGACATCGGGCTCGTCAGCGCGTCGGAAATGATCGAGCGCGTCGGCGTCGTCGCGGGCGCCTGCGGAACCGTGCCGCTGATCGCCGACGGCGATAACGGCCATGGCGGGCCCTTGAACGCCGCGAAGCTGGCGCGCGCCTATGAACGCGCCGGCGCCGCGGCCATCCAGCTCGAAGACCAGGTCCTGCCCAAGCGCTGCGGCCACATGGAAGACAAGGAGGTCGTCTCCCGTGCCGAGGCGGCGCAGAAAATCCGCGCCGCCGCCGAAGCGCGGGACAGCAAGGCCTTCAAGATCGTCGCGCGCACCGATGCGCGGGCGACGCACGGCCTGGACGAGGCGCTGGCGCGCGGCGACGATTTCCTGAAAGCCGGCGCCGACGTGCTGTTCATCGAGGCGCCGCGCAGCGCCGAGGAAATGCGCCGCATCGCCGAGACCTTCAAAGGCGTGCCGCTGCTCATCAACCTGGTCGAGGACGGCAAGACGCCGCTGCTGTCCGTGGCGGAACTGGAGGCGCTGGGCTACCGGCTCGTGCTCTACCCGATCTCCGCCCTGCTGGCGGTCACGCGGCGGCTGGAGGAGGCCTATGATCTGCTGCTGGCCGGGAGCCGTAACAGCCTGGACGGCAGCCGCTCCAGCTTCGCCCATTACAACGGAATCATGAACCTGCCGGAGCTTTTGGCTGTAACCAAAAGGCTGGCGGAACCGAATAGCGGGGAGTAACGCCATGCCGAGACTGCGCCAGGTCGGGAAAGACGATGCCCATCCGTTCGCCAAGGCCGTCTACAAATCGCTGTTCGGCGAGCGCGACCCCGTGGCCGCGCCCGGCACCGATACCGGCACGCCGGGCAATTGGTGGACCGTCTTCGCCCTCGTCCCGGACGCCTTCGACCACGCCGTCGCGGGTTTCCAGTTCTATCGCGGCAAGCGCCAGCTCGATCCGAAGCTGCGCGAGCTCGGCCAGACCCGCGTCGGCTGGGCGCGCGGCAGCCAGTTCGTCTATTCGCAGCACTGCAAGGCCGCGCGCGGCGTCGGGCTCAGCGCGGACAAGATCGCGGCCATCCCGCATTGGCAGGTCGCGGATTGCTACAGCGAGGTCGAGCGCGCCCTGCTGGCCTATACCGACGCCCTCGTCTATGACGGCGGGCGCGTCGCCGACGGCGTGTTCGCGACGCTCAAGAAGCATCTCTGCGACGAGGAGATCCTCGAATTCACCTACATCGTGGCCATGTACGACATGCACGCGGTGATGAGCCGGGCGTTGCGCCTGGAATATGACGACGTCGACGACCGCATCGTGGAAGTACCCGCACCGGAAGGTGCGGGTGGCGACGTGATGGCGATGGTCGATCAGGACAAAAGCTAGACGGAGACGGACATGACCAACAGACGCAATCTCTTGCAGCTTCTGATGCTGGGCGGCGCCGGCGCGGCGCTCGGCGGCTTGCCGGCGTTCGCCGCCGGCTATGAAGTGACCCATACCGAAGCCGAATGGCGCAAGCTGTTGTCGCCGGCGGCCTACCACATCCTGCGCGAACAGGGCACGGAACAGCCCTTCACCAGCCCGCTGCTGAAAGAGCATCGCCGCGGCACCTTCACCTGCGCCGGCTGTGCCCTGCCCCTGTTCGCCTCGAACACCAAGTTCGACAGCGGCACTGGCTGGCCGAGCTTCTGGCAACCGCTGCCCAATGCCGTGCTGACCACCACCGACAACAGCTGGCTGGAGACCCGCACCGAGGTGCATTGCCGCCGCTGCGGCGGCCATCTCGGCCATGTCTTCGACGACGGGCCCAAGCCGACGGGCCTGCGCTACTGCATGGACGGCGTCGCGCTGGGCTTCAAGCCGGCGTAGAGCGATCTGCATTTAAACATCAACGTCATGGCCCGCGAATGCGGGCCACCCAGTTGGGTTCTGTACATTGAAGCCGGGTTCGCGGAGAATCCTTTCCTGAAAAGGCGCGCAGGCGGCACCTGGGTGGCCCGCATTCGCGGGCCATGACACGGATTTTAAGATGGCGACTTTCGAATCCGGCGGGCTGACGCTTTGCTATGACGACATCGCCGGCCCGGGACAGGGCCGGCCGATGATCCTGGTGCATGGCTTTACCTCCAACCGGGTGGAGAACTGGCAGCGGCTGGGCTGGTACGGCGCGCTGGAGCGCAAGCGCATCCGCACCGTGGCGCTCGACGCGCGCGGCCACGGGCAGAGCGCCAAGCCGCACGATCCTGCCGCCTATGGGCGCGCGGCCATGGCGGGCGACATCCTGGCGCTGATGGACCATCTGGGCATCGAGCGGGCGCATCTCATGGGCTATTCGATGGGCGCGCGGCAGGCGCTCACGGCGGCGCTGGCGGCGCCGGCGCGCTTTGCGACGCTGACCGTCGGCGGCATCGGCGAGAAGCTGTTCGAGACCCGCGCCTTCACCGGCAATCCGATGGCCGAAGCGATGGAAGCCGCCGAACCCGAGACCATCAAAGAGCCGATGCTGAAGAGCTTCCGCCACTTCGCCGACGCGCAAGGCGAGGACCGGCTGGCGCTGGCGGCGCTGGCGCGCGCCAAGGACGTGCCGTTCGCGAAAGCGGACTTGGCGACGCTGCCGGTGCCGGTGCTGGTGGTGGCGGGGGCGCGCGACGATCTCGCGGGCGATCCCAAGCCGCTGGCCGACATCTTCCCGGACGGCCGCGCGGTGACGCTGCCGGGCGTCGACCATTTCTCGGCGATCGCGCACGCGCTGTACAAGGCGGCGGTGTTCGATTTCCTGGATGGGGGGATTTGATCTACCCCAACCGCCCCACCAGGAACCGGTACACCGCCGCTTCTTCCGGCGTCAGCTTGGTCTTGTCGTCGGCATCCGCCGCGCGGATGCGCAGCGACAAGGCGCTGTCGCCATACGCCGCCAGCACCTCCGGATGGATGTAGCATTTGCGGCAGATCGTCGGCGTGTTGCCGAGGCGCCCCGAGACCGTCTCGATGATCTCGCGCACCGTCTTCTTCGCCGCCATGGCCGTGTCTGAGGCGCCGCGCTCGTGCAGCGCCACGGCGGCGGCCACCGTGCCGAACCAGGTGCGGAAATCCTTGGCCGTGATCTCGCGCCCGGTGATCTCCTTCAGATAGGCGTTCACGTCGGCGGAATCGACGCCCTGCCGCGCGCCGTCGTCGCCCAGATATTGGAACAGCTGCTGCCCCGGCAGGTCCTGGCAGGCGCGCACGACGCGCGCGACGCGGCGGTCCTGGACCTTCAGCTTCCAGGTCTTGCCGCTCTTGCCCTTGAAGTGGAAGCGCAAGGTGCCGCCCTGCACCTCGACATGCGGCTCGCGCAGCGTCGTCAGGCCGTAGCTGCCGTTCGCCTTGGCGTAATCCTTGTTGCCGACCCGCACCAACGTGGTCTCGAGCAGGCGCACGATGGTCGCCAGCACCTTGTCGCGCGGCAGGCCGTGGCGCGCCATGTCCCTGGCCACCGTCTCGCGGATCGTGGGCAGCGCCGCTGCGAAGATCAGGATATGCTCGAACTTGGCGCTCTCGCGCAGGGTGCGGAATTCGTCGTTGTAGCGGTATTGCTTGCGGCCCTTGGCGTCGACGCCGGTGGCCTGGATGTGGCCGTTGGCCTGCGGGCAGATCCACACGTCGGTCCAGGCCGGCGGGATGGCGAGCTTGCGGATGCGGGCGAGCACCGGCTTGTCATGGATGGCGACACCGTCCCTGGCATAGGAAAAACCCGTGCCGGCGCGGCGGCGCGTGATGCCGCCGCTATCGGCCGAGACATAGCGCAGCCCCGCCGTCTCGGCGGCGGTCTGCGGGTCGGTGATGCGGCCCGTGTCTTCGACTTGCGCCAATTGCATGACCGGCCGCCTGAAGCGTTTCCCGCTGAGATAAGCGTTATGCGCGCCCCGAAGTTCCCAAGCCGTTTTGCGCCGTCTACCGTTGCGGCCCGAATCGAAGGCGCCATGGGCAAGCTTCAGTATGATACCGCGCTGACGGAGCGTGACGGCCGGCAGTTCGCCCTGCTGTCGCGGGACTGGGAGATCTGGGGCCGAACGGCGGCTATGTCTCGGCCATCGCGCTGCGCGCCGCGGGCACGGCGGCGCCGCAAGGGCACCGGCCCGCGACGATCTCGGTGCAATACCTCTCCGCCGGCCAGTTCGCCGAAGCCGAAGCCGTGGTCGAGCCGGTGAAGAAGGGCCGCTCCGCCTGGTGCATCAACGTCGCGCTGGTGCAGAACGGCAAGCGCTTCCTGCAGGCGCAGGTGTGGACGACCGACCGCAGCGCCGGGCCGGACACCAACGAACTCGCCATGCCCGACGTGCCCAGGCCCGCGGCGCTGAAAAGCCACGGCGAGCTGGTGCCGCGCGAGACCGAGAAATTCACGTTCTGGGACAATTTCGAGATGAAGCCGCTTCGGCTGTTCACGCGCGAGGACCCCCATCCCGGCGGCGCGGTGATCCAGGAGTGGTACCGCTTCCAGGATTTCGACGCCGGCGGCGACGTCTTCGCCGATTGCGCGCGGCCGCTGGTGCTGATCGACACCCTGCTGTGGCCGGCGCACCACCGGGGCCTTCGCGGCGGCTATCCGAACTACATCGCGCCCAGCCTGGACGTATCGGCGTGGTTTCATGCGCCGCCGAAGGCCAGCGACTGGCTGTTTCTCGACGTGCACTCGGCGACGGCCGGCGGCGGGTTGATCCACGGCGTGGCGCGGGTGTGGTCGGAAGACGGCCGGCTGCTGGCCACCGGCTCGAGCCACATGATCGTCACGGCGCGCGGGTAACCAAAGTTCCCTCTGTGCGTTTCCTGCCCAGCACGGGGACCCCATGTCGTTACATCCGGATTCGAAGCGGCGGCGCAGCGGCCTGATCATCGTGTCGGTGACGCTGCTGGGGTGCCTTGTGGCGACGCCGGCGCTGGCGGCGGCCGTCTCCGGCTCCGGCAAGGCCGAAGCGACCTTCATCGCCGAGATCGTTCTGTTGCTGCTGGTCGGCCGGGTGCTGGGCGAAGGCATGCAGCGGCTGGGGCAGCCCGCGCTGATGGGCCAGCTGATCGCCGGCATCCTGCTCGGCCCGTCGTTTTTCGGCTGGATATGGCCCGAGGCGCAGAAAGCGATCTTCCCCTCGGCGCCCGAGCAGAAGGCGATGATCGACGCGGTGTCGCAGCTTGGCATCATGATGCTGCTGCTGCTGACCGGCATGGAGACCGACCTCAAGCTGGTGCGCAAGGTCGGCCCCACGGCCATGACGATCTCGATCACCGGCATCCTCGTGCCCTTCGCCTGCGGCTTCGCGCTGGGGCAGTTCCTGCCGGACTCCATCCTGCCGGTGGGGCACCGGCTGATCCCGTCGCTGTTCCTGGGCACGGCGCTGTCGATCTCCTCGATCAAGATCGTGGCGCTGGTGGTGCGCGAGATGGGCTTCCTGCGCCGCGACCTCGGCCAGGTGATCGTCGCCTCGGCGATCATGGAGGACACGATCGGCTGGGTGATCATCGCCATCACCTTCGGCATCGCCAGCCACGGCTCGCTGGACCTCGTGGCGCTGGGCAAGAGCATCGCCGGCATCGCGGTCTTCATGGTGTTCAGCTTCACCATCGGGCGGCGCCTCGTGTTCGGGCTGATCCGCTGGGCCAACGACAATTTCCGCAGCGAGTTTCCGGTCATCACCATGATCCTGATCATCATGGGCGTGATGGCGGAGACGACGCAGCTTCTGGGCGTGCACACCGTGCTGGGCGCCTTCGTCGCCGGCGTGCTGATCGGCGAGTCGCCGATCCTGACGCAGCATGTCGAGGACCAGCTGCGCGGGCTGATCACGGCGCTGTTCATGCCGGTGTTCTTCGGCCTCGCCGGCCTCAGCGCCGACCTGACGGTGCTGAAAGATATTCACCTGGCGCTGCTGACGGGCCTGCTGATCCTGATCGCCAGCCTCGGCAAATTCTCCGGCGCGTTCCTCGGCGGCGAGATCGGCGGACTTTCCTTCAAGCAGTCGGTGGCCGTGGGCTCGGCGATGAACGCGCGCGGCTCGACCGAGGTGATCGTCGCCTCCATCGGCCTCGCCATGGGGGCGCTGACGCAGAACCTGTTCACGATGATCGTCACCATGGCCGTGATCACCACCACCGCGATGCCGCCGATGCTGCGCCGGGCGCTGCGGGCGCTGCCCATGGGCGAAGAGGAGAAGAAGCGCGTCGATCGCGAGACGCTGGACCAGAAGGGCTTCGTCACCAATCTGGAGCGCCTGTTGCTGGCGGTCGACGATTCCAAGACCGGCAAGATCGCGGCGCGCATCGCAGGCCTGGTGGCCGGCGCGCAGGGCATGCCGATCACCATCGTGCGGCTCGACAGCGACGCGGGCGCGGAAGAACCCAAGGATGGGCCAAGCCGCCAGGTCAAGGAAGGCGCCAAGAAGAGCCAGGCCGTCATGAAAGAGGACGCCGCCGAGCCCGATCCGGACAAGGTGCATCTGACGACGCGGACCGGCGCCCAGGACGGCGCCATCGTCGATGAGTCCCGCAAGGGCTTCGACCTGATGCTGGTGGGGCTGAAGACGACGCATGACGAAGACGGCGTGTTCGACGACGCGGTGACGCGGCTGGCCGCGGATTTCGAGGGCGCGCTGGCGGTGCTGACGTCCGGCGGCACGCTGCCGGCGCTGAACAGCCGCTTGCGCATCCTGGTGCCGGTCAACGGCACGCCGGCGGCGCGCAATGCGGCGGAGGTGGCGTTCGCCATCGCAAGGCCGACCGGCGCGCGCGTCACGGCGCTCTACGTCTCGGCCGGCGGCGACGCCGGCAAGCGCGGCCGCGCCGTCACCCGCAACCAGGAAGAAGCCGTGCTCAAGGACGTGGCGGATCTCGGCGAGCGCTACAGCGTGGCGCCGCGCACGGCGCTGCAGCCCAGGACCGCGGCCGAGGGCGCCATCCTGAAAGCGGCTGCCGGCGGCGGCTACGGCCTGATCGTGATGGGCGTGAACCGCCGCCCGGGCGAGCAGCTCTATTTCGGCAACACGGCGGGTGCGGTGTTGAAAGACTGGAAGGGCGCGGTGTTGTTCGTGGCGAGCTGACCGCCTACGCCGGCTCCAGCCACTGCACGCTGAAGAGGCGCGCGGCGTCGGTCCACACCCGGCGCGGCACATAACCCGCCTCGGCGGCCAGCGCGCGAAAACCGTCCAGCGTGTATTTGTGGCTGTCCTCGGTGTGGATCGCCTCGCCTTGCGCGAAGCGGATCGTCTCGCCGCGCAGGCGCACGCGCTGGTCGGCGAGGCTGACGAGATACATCTCGATGCGCTGCGCCACCGGATTGTAGCAGGCGTAGTGCGCGAAGGCGCCAGGATCGAAATCGGCGTCCAGCTCGCGGTTGGCGCGGACCAGCAGGTTCTTGTTGAACGCCGCGGTGACGCCTTCGCTGTCGTTGTAGGCGGCATGCAGGATGGCGGGGTCCTTCACCAGGTCGACGCCGATCAAAAGGCCGCCGCCGTTCAGCGTGGCGCGCGCATGGCGCAGGAAGAGCACCGCGTCGGCGCGGCTGAAATTGCCGATGGTCGAGCCCGGAAAGAAGCCGGCGCGCCGCGCCGTGCCCGATGGCAGCGGACCGAGCGCGATGGGCCGCGTGAAATCGGCGACCACGGGATTGAGCTGCAGGCCGGGGTAGTCGCCTTCCAGCGTGCGCACCACGTCCAGCAGATAGTCGCCGGCGATGTCGATGGGCACATAGGCGCGCGGCGACTTCAGGACGTCGAGCAGGATGCGCACCTTGCGCAGCGCCCCGGCGCCGAACTCGACCAGCTCGACATTGGGCCCGAACAGGTCCGCGATCTCGCCCGCATGGGTCTTGAGAATGCCGAGCTCGGTGCGCGTCGGGTAGTACGCGTCCAGCGTGGTGATGCGCTCGAACAGTTCGGAGCCCGCCGCGTCGTAGAAGAACTTGCTCGGGATGCGCTTGGGCGCGGCGCTGAGGCCGTCCAGCAGCGCATCGCAGAAATCATCTTCGGAGCGCCGGGCGCGGGCGGCAATGGCGACGGGGCTCATGAATCACTCGCAAGGCGGATGCCGCTGAACTGCCAGCGCGCGGAGGGCGGAAAGAAATTGCGGTAGGTGGCGCGGCCATGGCCGGAAGGCGTCGCGGCGGAGCCGCCGCGCAGCACCATCTGGCCGCTCATGAATTTGCCATTGTACTCGGCGACCTCGCCGTCGAACGGGCGATAGCCGGGATAGGGATCGTAGGACGAGCGCGTCCATTCCCAGACCTCGCCAGTGCCCGACAGGGTGGAAGCGGCGGCTTCCCATTCGAATTCTGTCGGCAAGCGCGCTCCCGCCCAGGCGGCATAGGCCGCGGCTTCGTAGAAGCTGAGATGGGCGGCGGGCGCGTGTTCTTCAAGCGCATGGGGGCCATGCAAGGTGAACTGGCGCCAGCCCGCGCTATCGCCCAGCCAGTAGAGCGGCGCGTTGAGGTGATCGCGCTGGACCATGGCCCAGCCGTCGGACAGCCAGAATTCGGGCCGGCGGTAGCCGCCATCGGTGATGAAGCTCAGGAAGTCGCCATTGCTGACCGGGCGCGAGGCGATGCGAAAGGGCTGCAGCAGGACCTTGTGGCGCGGGCCTTCATTGTCGAAGGCGAAGCCCGTGCCGTCATGGCCGATTTCGACGACGCCGCCGGGATGGCCGATCCACGACACCGGCGACGATGCGCGCGCGGCGCGGGCTGGCGCGGACGTATAGGCCGGCAACAGTGGATTGCAGGAGAAGGCGTGCAGGATGTCGGTGAGGATCAGCTCCTGGTGCTGCTGCTCGTGCTGCAGGCCGAGCGTGAGCAACGCCGCGGCCGCCGCCGGCCGCTCTTCGATCAGCCGCGCCATCGCCTCGTCGACATGCAGGCGGTATTCGGCAATCTCCGCGACGGAGGGCCGGCTCAGCAGGCCGCGCTGCGGACGCGGGTGCCGCGGGCCGAGGCCCTCGTAATAGGAATTGAAGAGATAGCCATAGGCGGGATCGAACGGCTTATAAGCCGGATCGAATTTTCCCAGCACCACGGTTTCGAAGAACCACGTCGTGTGCGCCAGGTGCCATTTCGTCGGGCTGGCGTCCGGCATCGACTGGATGTTCTGGTCTTCGGCGCTGAGCGGGGCGGTAAGCGCCTCGCTCCGCCGGCGCACCGCCGCGTAGTCGGCGAGCAATGCGGACGGCGCGTCCGCCGCAGGACCCGCTGCGGCGGGGAGTGTCGCTGGTCTGGCCATGCCCGGATTGCCTTCGCTGCCCTAGCTCAAACGGCGAGAATAGCAGGAAGTTCCCCCGATTGTGTCAGCTATGACCGGCCAAAAGCACAGGCTGTTCGCGGTACATGGCGGGCCAGACGCGCTTCAGGGCATCGATCTTGGGCAGGTCGTTGTAGACGATATAACCCGCGGTCGGATTGTGGAAAAGGTAGTCCTGGTGATAGCCCTCGGCCATGTAGAAGCCGCTCAGCGGCTCGATTTTCGTGACGATCGGCGACGCGAAAACATGGGCTGCGGTGAGCTGCGTGACATAGGCCTGGGCGATCTTCTCCTGCATCGGCGAGGCGAAGAAGATTTCCGAGCGGTAGCTGGTGCCGCTGTCCGGGCCCTGGCGGTTCAGCTCCGTCGGGTCGTGCGCGACGGAGAAATAGACCCTGAGGATTTCACCAAATGACACCACGCGCGGATCGAAGGTGACCTGCACCGACTCGGCATGGCCGGTGGTTTCGGTGCCGACGAGCTCATAGATCGCGGTCGCCTTGGCGCCGCCGGAATAGCCGGCCACGACGCGCGTCACGCCGCGCACATGCTCGAACACGCCCTGCATGCCCCAAAAGCAGCCGCCGGCGAGGACGGCGGTCTCGCTGGCCGGCGCCTGCGCCTTGGGCGCGTCGACGGCGGCGGCCGGAATGGCCTTGTCGACGGCGTCTGCGCAGGCGGCCGACAGGCCGCACGTCACCGCGATGCCGGCTGCGAAAACCAGGTTGCGAACAGTGCGAAGCATGGGATGTCTCTCCTCTTTTTACCCTCCCCTTGAGGGAGGGTCGAAAAATTTGAGCGCAGCGAAAATTTTTCGGGGAGGGGTCCGGCTCGGAGCTTGACCCCTCCCCGAAATCGTCTCCGCTGCGCTCCGCCGATTTCGACCGTCCCTCAAGGGAAGGGTAAAACGCGGCGCACAAATCCGATCTCAGCTATAGTTCGTATCGCGGGTTCTTACGGTTACATGGGTCCGGTAGATCATTTCACCAGCGCAGCATCAGCCGGCCCAGGGCCGCGCCGAGCAGGCCCATGGCGGCGATGCCGAGCGTATACCAGATCGCCACGAAGGGCGCGGCGGTCTCGGTGCAGTGGACCGCGTAAATGACCGTTCCGGCGGCGCCGGCCAGGACGCCCGCGGCGGCGCCGGCCAGCGTCAGGCGCGTCGGCGCCAGCGCGCGCAGGGCCCAGAACACGCCGATGAAAACCGGCAGCGACAGGATGACGATGTTGCGCGGGCAGATGCGGCTGGAGACGCCCATCATCAGCGGCATGCGCTGCGCATCCGGCGCGGCGGTGAGCTGATAGAGCGCCAAAGCGATCATCACGGCCAGCGGCACCAGGATAAGCGGGCCGAACATGCCGCCCTCGCCCTCCGGCCGCGCCAGCCGGTCGATCAGCCCGAAGCCGAACACCGCGACGGTAAAGGCGTAGGCGAACTTCATCCAGAAGGGACCCGTCATCATCGCCGGCATCAGGTCGGCGCGCATGCCGAGCCACAGCACCATGAGCGCGAAGGACACGACGATGCCGGCGGCGAGGCCGAGCGCCAGGCGGCCGCCGACGGCGCGGCGCGGCACCGGCTCCAGGCCGGTGGACAAGGCGGCGATGAGATCGTCGGTCCTCATCGCGGCTCCTCGTCATCGGCGAGCTTGGCGCCGAGGTTTTTCAGGCCGCGATGCACGCCGACCTTCACCGCCGATTCCGAGATGTTGTGGCGCGCCGCCGCCTCGGCGGTCGACAAGCCTTCGATCTTGGTGTCGCGGATCAGGGCCTGCGTCCTGGCCGGCAAGCGGCCGAGCAGGCGGTCGACATCGAGATGCGCCTCGGCGGCGTTCGCGTCCTCGGACGAAAACAGCAGGTCCGGATCGTCGAGCGGATCTTCCGCCCGGCGCTTCGTCCGGCGGAAATGATCGATCAGCTTGTAGCGCGCGATGGCATGCACCCAGGCGGTGAAGGGCCGCGTCGGATCGTAGGTGGCTCGGCGCGTATGCATGGCGATCAGCGTTTCCTGCAACAGGTCCTCCGCGTCCGCGGCATTGCCCAGGCGGCGGCGGTAATAGGCCCTGAGGTACAGGTTGAGGCGGCGCAGCAGCGCGGCATAGGCCGCGCCGTCGCCGCCCAGCGAGCGGACCATCAGCGCCTTCAACTCTGCTTCCGCTTCGACCAAGCCTTCGGGCCTTCGACTTCAAGTTCGCGTGATGCGGCGCAAAGGTTACATCGCGGCGGCGGCGTTCTCCAAACGCCCGCGAAAAGCGTCCGCGCCGCTGTAACGAAATCGAAGTGGCCGCCGAACTAGTCTTCCCAACACCATGGGCGGTTCGCGCGGTCCCTCCAGCGAGCCGCTCAAAAGGTGGGCGGGGCGTCCTCCCCCTCCGGCGCCCCGCCCGCCCCCTTTTTGCAGCCGCGAAGCCGTTGCCCGAGGCCGCCGCGCGCGCTTAGCATGGGCGCATGCTGACACGCAGACACGGCAATCTCAGGGTCCTGCGGGGCACCGCCCCCGCCGCGTCCGAGCAGCTCGAGCGCGACGGATACGCGTTGATCCGCGAGGTGCTGGATGCGCCGAGCGTCGCGGCACTGGGCGCGGAGATCGCCGCCGTGTTCGAAACCTCCGGCACCGACCGCGAGCGCGACGCGCGCAACGAATTTCGTTACGGCATGCTCAATCGCTCGGCGCTGGCGCAGAAGGCGATCGCTTCGCGCGCGCTGCTCGACGTCATCGAACCGTTGCTCGGCGAGGATTGCCACGTCATCGCCAACACCGCCTGGCGCAACGCGCCGGGGCATCAGGGCGGCCTCTGGCATGTCGATGCCGGGCCGCATGTGCCGCGGCCGCAGAACGTGCCGTGGCCCGACGCCATTCCCTATCCGGTGTTCGCCATCGGCATGCACCTGTTCCTGGAGGATTGCCCGCTCGAAGCCGGACCGACGGCGGTGCTGCCGGGCTCGCACCGCTCGGGGCGCTTGCCGCCGAAGGAACGGCTGGGCGATCCGGGCCTGACCTATGAGAACAAGACGCCGGTGCTGCTGCCGGCGCGGGCCGGCGACGCGATCCTGTTCGTCTCCGACGCCTGGCATCGCGGCACGCCGGCGCAGGACGGCCGCGGGCGCTTCTTCCTGCAATGCCATTACGGCCGCCGCGACCTGGCGCAGCGCATCTTCACCACCGCCGAGGTCAACCACCTGTCGCCGGACGCCATCGCCCGCGCCGAGACGGACCGCGAGAAAACGCTGATCGGCCTGCATCAGCCGTTTTTTTATGATGGGTGAAAAAGTCCCACCCTCCCCTTGAGGGAGGGTCGAACAAATTCTCGCACTTCGCGGGAATTTTTCGGGGAGGGGTCGGACACAACGCTCGGCGTCGGACCCCTCCCCGAAAAATCCTTCGGATTTTTCGACCCTCCCTCAAGGGGAGGGTGGAATTTCTAGATATGTATCAGCTCCGAACTCACGCGCGGCGCCCTCGCCGGCGTGCGGTCGACGTCGATCAGCGCGTCCAGCTCGCCCGCCAGGCGGCGCAGCTGGTCGCCATCGATGAAATCGTCGAGCGCGAGATAAATATCGAGCTCGCGCATGTCGCGGCCCTCGGTCACGACGCTCATCTCGCGGATCGGGCAATGCGCGCGCAGGGTTTCCTCGCTACGCGTCAGGTCGTTTTTCAGGGTCAGCAGGCGGCTCGCGTCGAGCTCTTCGACTTTTACGCGGTACAGAAACATGGCTCGGTACTCCCTGCGGCATCCGTTCTCGCAACGCCCCGCCATCCTGCGCCGCAAATCGCTAAGACCGGGGTAGAAGAACCGTAGGTATTTTATCGAATAGCGGCCTGCGCGCAGTCGTTTACGTTCGCTTAACAATGACACGCCAGCACCACGGACCTTCCGACCACGACGTCGTTAAGCGATTCAAATTGCACAGGGATTTGAATCGCTTGGGCCGGTTTTCAACTGCATTAACGATTAACCTTACCTCTCCCCTCAAACAGGGGGAATGTATCCGATTGATTTTTCAGACTCTTTCGGCTATTAAGGGTTTGTTAACTTTTGCAGCAGCGACCGGACGACTCAACGACCGGCGCAGGGTTCTGGGTGATGGCGACCTCACGAAGGGCGCCACGGGGTGCCTTCAGGAGGAAAGAGCGTCGTTGTTCTCCAAGGGGTACCGTCATGCTTGCGTATGAAGAATTAAAGGGTTCGACCGGCCGGCAAATCCGCTTTCGCCCGCCGCGTTACGATGCCCGCAGGATGTTTCCGAGCCTCGCGCCGCGCGTGCGCGTGCGCTCCACCGCATACCGGCTTCAGGACATCAGCCTCGGCGGCCTGTCGGCGCTCGCCAAGCAGAACCACGACGACATGCCGGAAGTCGGCGAGACGGTGCCGCTCAGCATCCAGCAATCGGGCTTGCCGATTTTCGAGAGCTCGGCGCGCGTCTGCCGCTCCGAGAGCACGGTGTTCGGCTCCAAGATCGCCTTCAACTTCGTCGACCGCTTCGTCGAGTTCGACAAGCTCCTGACGCGCAACACCCAGGCGCAGATCGCGGCGCGCTCCCCGGCCTTCGCCGGCGAGTCCGCCCTGCTCGTGCCGATCGAATACCGCGCCTTCTGCGGCGACGTGCTCAAGCTGCTGCGCTCCTACCGCATGGTGCTGGAGGCCAACTCGGCCGTCGCAGTCGAATTCCGCCACGGCCTCGACCAGGTCGAGGCCTTCGAGACCTGCGAGCCGCGCCTGATCCAGCAATGGCGCTCGCTGTGGCGTACCGGCAACGACATGACGCTGGCCTTCGCCGGCGACCGCGACGTGCGCGAGGCGGCCAAGGAATACACCGAGCTCGTCCTGACGCCGGAATTGCGCAAGGGCGCGATCTGGGACCGCTCCTACGCCAAGCCGCTGGGCTATCCCGGCGACTTCGAGATCATGAACCAGGTCTATGACTGGGAACGGCTCGGCGGCGACGCCTACGAGATGCTGATGCACCGGGTCGGCCTGGAAGTCGCCGAATGCATTCGCACCCGCATGGAAGTCGTCCGCACCCATATCGGCGACGTGGTGCGCGAGCGCGGCCACGACCGCCCCGCGCGCATCACGAGCCTGGGCAGTGGCCCGGCGCGCGAAGTGCAGGCCTATCTCAGCAGCCACACCACCGGCGGCCATCGCGCCGAGTTCTCGCTGATCGACCAGGAAGAAGTCGCCCTGCTCTATGCGCATGAGACGACCTATCCCTACGTGCTGAACTCCGACGGGCGGATCAAGGTGCAGGGGCTGAACCTCTCCTTCACCGACATCCTGCGCGGCACCGAGGGCCTCGCCGGTCTGCCGCCGCAGGATCTGGTCTATTCGGTCGGCCTGCTCGACTACCTCACCGACCATCGCGCCAAGGCGCTGGTCAAGCGGCTGTTCGACCTGTTGATGCCGGGCGGCCTCTTGATCATCGGCAACATGAACGAATGCCCGCTGAGCAATTACTGGCCGATGGAATACATCGCCGACTGGACGCTGCAATACCGGGGCGACGCCGACATGATCGGGTGGGCCGAGGGCCTCAACGCCGCCAAGGCGTGGACGGAGACCGAGCGCACGGGGCGCGTCCGGATGCTGTTCATTCGCAAGGGGTAAGAAGGCCTGGCATTATTAGATTATCGTCATGGCCGGCCTCGTGCCGGCCATCCATGAACACCGACGCCGAATGTTTTGAACGACGGTTTTCATGGATCGCCGGAACAAGTCCGGCGATGACGGTTGGGATGGATATCCCCAAAACCGCTCAAACCGCCTTCAGCATGCGCCGGGCGACCGGCGCGGCGCGGAGGCGGTCGGCCGGCAGGCGCACCGTGACGGTGGTGCCCTGCGCCACCTGGCTCTCGATGGTGAGCTCGCCGCCATGCAGCTCGGTGAGCTTGCTGGTCAGCGGCAGGCCGAGGCCGGTGCCGCCATGGCTGCGCGACAGCACGGTCTCCACCTGCTCGAAGGGCCGGATGACGCGGGCGATGTCCTCCGGCGCGATGCCGATGCCGGTGTCCTTGACGCGGATGAAGATGCCGGCCTGCGGATCGGTCTCGACGCTGAGCGTGACGTGCCCGCCCTCGCGCGTGAACTTGACCGCATTGGTCAGGAGGTTGAGCACGATCTGGCGCATGATGCGCTCGTCGACGCAGGCGTAGACGGATTCGCCGGCATTGGTGAACGCAAGGTCGATGCAGCCGGCGGCGGCGCGGCCGCGGCACATCCGCAGCGCATCGTCGAGGCAGCGCATCAGGTCGATGTCGTCTTCCTGCAGCGTCAGCTTGCCGGCTTCGGCCTTGGCCAGGTCCAGGATGTCGTTGATGATGGCGAGCAGGTGATTGCCGGAATCGTTGATGTCGACGACATATTCGGCATAGCGCTCATTGCCGATGGCGCCGAACAGCTCCTTCCTCAGGATGTCGGAGAAGCCGATGATGGCGTTCAGCGGGGTGCGCAGCTCGTGGCTCATATTCGCCAGGAACTCGCTCTTGGCGCGGTTGGCCTTGTCGGCCTCCAGCAGCAACACGTTGGCGGCGGCGTTCTTGGCCTCGATCACCTTCTGCGCGCGGTAGGAGCGGCGGATGTACATCTCCTGGATGTAGCCCGAGAACAGGCCGACCACGGTCGCCATCACCAGGAAGAAATTGTTGTTGAGATAGTCCTTGAACGGGATCGGGTTCACCAGCGTCGACACGATCTGGTACAGCGCCACCAGCGCCAGCGACACGACGACCGAATTGACGAAGCGCAGGCGCACCAGCGAGCTGCCGTAGATCACCACCATGATCAGGCCGGCGTAGTACAGGCTGTTGAACGGCGGCGGCATGATCGCGGTCATGATGACGACGCCAATGCCGGGCATGATCATGGCGATCGACAGCACGCTCTGGGAAAACTTCTCGAAGGACGGCACATAGGTCAGCATCGCCGCGCCCAGCAGAACCGGCGCCACGACGGCGTAGCGGATGAACCACAGGGCGTGGATCATGCCGCCGCCGACGACGCTGTCCAGGACGCCGAAGGAAAGATAGAGCAGCGCCGCGGCGATGAGATAGGTTCGGATCAGCGAGCGCGATTCATTCAGGCTGTCGACCCGATAGCGCGCCTCGACGGCCGCGTCGCGAAACCGCAAGCGCAGCCGGTCGAAATCGTAGCCGCCTTCGGTCGGCCGCGACGTGCTGTGAAAAGGCGCTTGCATCGGAATAGCCAGCGGACCCTACTGATATGCCCGCCGCATCATCGCCTCGCCCAAGTAAAGAATTGCATAGCACCGAAGGTTAACGCGCATTTACCTCTCTTTGTTAAATTGCAATGAATTGGGCGATGTCGGATATGTAGGTGGGGGCAAGGCATGACGGGGATTTGGTGATGCGTCGGACTGTGTTGGTTTCTCTGTTCGCGCTCGTGGGCACGCCCGCTCTTGCCGCCGGCTACGGCCTCAAGGAGCACAGCGCCGACGCCATGGCCGCGGCCTATGCCGGCGCGGCGGCGACGGACAGCGACGCCAGCTACCTCGCCTACAATCCGGCCGCGCTGGCCGGCGTCGTGGACACCGATTTCGCCGTCAGCATGGTCGGCATCCTGCCCGGCTCGAAAGGCTCCTACACCTCGGCCACGACCTCGGCCGGCACGCCCACCGGCGGCAGCCTCAATCTCAACCGCTTCATCAGCGACGCGGTGGTGCCGGCCTTCGGCGTGCGCCACCGCCTGTCGGAACACTGGGCCGTCGGCCTTGACATCTCCGCGCCCTGGGGCCTTCGGACCGATTACCCGACGAACTGGGCGGGACGCTATTACGGCGAGAAGACGGAACTTTTGACCATCAACGCCGCGCCGACGGTGTCCTACCAGGTGTCGCCGGGCCTCGCCTTCGGCGCCGGGCTGCAGGTCGAGTTCGCGCAAGGCGCGCTGACCAGCGCCATCGACACCGGTACGCTGGGCGCCCTCAACGGCATCCCGGGTTCCGTGCCCGGCGCGCAGGACAGTTTCGCGCGCCTCAGCGGCAAGAGCTGGACCTTCGGCTACACCGCCGGCGTGATGGCCAGGCCCACGCCGGGGCTGACGCTCGGGCTGTCCTACCGCTCGTCGCTGCAACACGACCTGAAGGGGCCCCTGACCTTCACGCTGGACGGCAGCGGCATCGGCGCCGCGATCCGCGGCCTGACCGGCCTCTTCACCGACACCCGCCAGACCACGCCGCTGACCATGCCCGACGTGGTGGAGGCCGGCGCGCGCAAGGACTTCTCGGACAGCTGGTCCGGCATGGCCGAACTGGACTGGACGCATTGGAGCCGCTTTCGCGAGCTTCGCGTCGTCGCCGCCAATCCGCTGCAGCCGAACGACGTGACGACGACGCGCTGGCACAACACGCTGTTCGGCTCGCTGGGGCTCGAATACCGCGCCAGCCGGACGCTCGCCCTGCGCGCCGGCGCCGCCTATGACCAGAGCCCGGTGCCCGATGCGACGCGCGAGCCGCGCATTCCCGACGCGGGCCGCATCTGGCTGTCGGCGGGCCTGCGCTACCGTTTCAGCGACAGCATGGATTTCAACGTCACGGCGTCGCGGCTGTTCTTCCTGAAGACGAATGTGGCGCTCGATCCCAGCCTGCCGGGCGGCGCCTTGCGCGGCACCCTGATCGGGGCAACGCAATCCTACGCCGACGTCGCGGGCTTGCAGCTCAGCTATCGGATGCCGTGAACTCCTCTCATCGCTATCCAGGCCTGGGGATCTACCCAATTAACGTCATTGCCCGGCCCACGCTGGCGCTAGGCCTGTCCGGGCAACCCATGAACACCACCGATGAAAATTTTCAACGGCTGTTTTCATGGGTCGCCGGAACAAGTCCGGCGATGACGGTTGGGGGAGAGCGGTATTTTCAAAAACCACTCTATCGCGGCGCACCCCGCCTCAGCGCCTCGAGCCGCGCATAGATGCCGCCGATCTCGCGCTCGGCCGTCGCGCGCAGCGTTTCCGTCAAACGCCGCCTTTCGCCGTCGTCGCCCACAAACGCTTTGTCCGGAGCCTTGGCGTCGTTGCGCGCCGCCGCGGCCATGCGCGCGCGATCCTCCGCACTCGCTTCCATGCCGAAATGCGGCAGGATCTGCGTCCACAATGCCTGCGGCATGTCGCGATAATTGACGAGCAGGCCGCCGCCCGCCGCGAAAGGTTCGAGAACGGCTTCGCACGTCCTGGCGAGCACGCGCGCGCAGTGGATTTCGGCGGGCAGGCCGGGCTCCAGGCCGTATAGGGCGGGCGGGAAATGCTCCGGCATGGTCTGGATGCCGCGCCGGTGCATCTGCGAGGCCAGGACTTCGGCCGGTTCGCGATACAGAAAAACCCACGGCACGGATGGAAAGGCGCGCCGGAACAACGGCAGTGCGAGCGCGTGCCAGCTGTCCAGCTTGAGGACGTAGCGGCTCTGCGCACCATCGCGCCGGCGGCCCAGAGCGGCGACCATCGCCGCCAGGAGCCGTGACGGCGCCCCTTGTCCCATCTGCACGATCGCGTCGAGCGGGCGCGCTTCGCAGACGACGACGTTGCGCGGATCGGCGCTCAGCATCTGCGTCGCCAGCGTCGAGCCGCAGCGCGACATGTGGAAAAGGAAGCCGCTGGGCTGGAGCCCGCCCAGCCGGTCTTGCCAGCGCGCCAGATCGGCCAGCCGCGTGCGATAGCGCAGCAGGCGGCCCAGCGGCCGGCGCAAGGCGCGCCGCGCGTCGCCCTCGAAGAACGACGCGCGCAACGCACGCCTGCCGAAATAGGCCCATTCGACGCAAAGCTCGCCGTCCATCGGCAGGACCTCGACCGGCAGCCAGCCTTGCGGCGGCGGCTCGGCGCTGAGCGCCGCATCCGACCAGCGCGCCAGGCCCAGAGGATCGTCGCGCAGCGCCGGCATCAGCCGCTCGCGCGTCAGGCCGATGCCGCGCGCCGCGGCAAGGGCAAGCGCTTCGGCCGCGAACGCCTCGGCATCGTCATGGGCAGCCAACGCCGCCTGCCATGCCGCGTCGCCGAGAATGGCGGCGCGCAGCCTGTCCAGGTCGTCCCGGGTGGTGCCTGTTGTCATGCACACCCAATCTTTTCGTCATCGCCGGCCTTGTGCCGGCGACCCATGAACACCGTGTGCGACGTGATTTCGCGATCGTTTTCATGGGTGGCCGGCACAAGGCCGGCCATGACGATGAATTTGGAAATCCACGGCGAGGCGGCACCCACCGCGTCCCCCTACTCGACGCCCTGCATCATGGCGAGCGGGTCGACGGTTCCGGCCTCGATGTCCTTGACGCTGAGATGCTCGAAGCCCATGCGGGCGTCGGCGCTGGCGTGCCAGGCGTCGATCGCCATGTCGCGCAGCTCCGAGGCGCCGGCGGCGATCCGCGCCGCGACGAACGCCTTGCCCTCGGGCGCGTTGGCGTCGAAGGCGTGCGTCTTGTCGAGGCGGAACAGCGGCACCACGAAGGACTGCGTGGTCACCAGGTAGTCGGCGGTGCGCGCCTCGATGGCGCAGGCGCAATCGCGCACCGGCGCGAGCAGCGGCGTCAGGTCGTCCTCGGTGATGTTGGTGCTGACGAAACGGCTCTCGAATTTGGCATGCAGGCCTTTGGTGTTGGAAAAGCCTTCCGGATTGGGCCCGCTGCCCCAGACGTCGTAATGCACCGAGATATGCAGCGGCTGGCTGGCGTCGCCGACATAATGCGCCCAATTGCCGAAATCGCGGATCGTCAAGAGCTCGCGCAGCTTGCGGTCGGCAACGAACCAGGCGCGCGCCGCGTCGGTCTTGGCGAATTTCTCGCCGGCCACGTCGATGCGCCAGAACGCCAGGTCGGTGCGCAGCTGCTGCCAGCCGTCGACGATCGAATAGGGCAGATAGCCGCCCTTGTACTGCGTCGCGCCGACGGCGCGCAGGGCGGTGTCGTAGTCGGAGCGCGTCGCCGGCAGCGCCTTGAGCGAGGGCCCGCCCAGTACCGTCAAATCGTCCGCGGCGTCGACGAAATGCCCCGGATCGCGCTCGCTGTCGTGGATGACGCCCGAGCCGCGCGAGCGGTCCGGCTCGCGGGCGATCTCGCCGATCTCGGCGACCGCTTCGGGCGTGCGCAGGAAGGCGGGCATCTCGTCGGGCAGGCCCCGCACCGCCACTTCCCCGATCATGCGGTGCCCGAGCGCACCCCAGGCGAAGGCGGGGGACGCCGCGAGGCCGGCAAGCGCGACGACGCCGGCGGCAAGGACGGCTGATGTCTTGGTCATGGAAAACTCCGCATCAAGGCGGCGCCAAGCTAGCGGCAAGGTGCCGGCCAGTCCAAGGGCGTAAAAACGAAAAGGCCGGCCCGGTTTCCCCGGCCGGCCAATCCATAGTCGCGTCACACGAGGCCTAGAGGGCCGCGCGCAGCTCTATCTGGAACGTCCGCGGCGCGCCCACGGACAGCAGCGGGTAGGCCGTGCAGCCCGCGATCACCGAGACCTTGAGCGGCGTAAAGCAGTTCTTCGACGTGCCGACGCTGCTGAAATAGGGCGTGTCGAAGAGGTTGGTGACGTTGAACTTCAGGTAGGAACTGTCCCAGCCGAGCTCGCCCAGGTCGTAGGTGACGTCCGCGTTCGCCGTGAAGTACGGGTCCATGCGGAAGTCGTTGTCGTCCGTCGCGAAGCGGCGGCCGACGAACTTGCCGCCAAGACCGATGCGGAAGCCGGCGATCTTGTACTGGATCCGGGTCGACTCGGTCCAATTCGGCGTCTCGACCACTTCCTTGCCGGCGATAGACACGGTTGCAATCGTGGGCGACGTGCTCGTGATGATCGTGGACAAGGGGCCGGCAACAACACGCGAATGCAGGTAGGAGATCGACTGGTAGATGTCGAGGCCGTCCATCGGCGAGATGGTGCCTTCGACGTCGACGCCGTCCATGTTCACCGTGCCGATATTGTGGTCGACGCTGATGCCCTGGTCCGGGTCGAAGGTCGTCACGACACGGTTGCGGTACTGCGTGTTCCACGCCGTGATCGACGCCGTCAGCCAGTCGCCGGTGAAGCGGTAGCCGATGTCGTAGGTCGCGGTGGTTTCCGGACGGACGTCGTTCTCGAACGTCGTGTACTTGCACGGCGCCGGAGCCGGGATGACCACCACATGGCAGGCCGGATCGCCGTTGGTGCCGCCATTGTACAGGTTGTCGGTACGCGGCACCGAAATGCCCTGGGCGTAGGTGGCGAAGAACTGATGCGCCGGGCCCCAGGGCAGCCACGCGATGCCGGCGTTCGGCAGCGTGCGGCTGTAGTTGACGGTTTCCGAACCGGGCGCCGTGAAGAAGGCGGTGGCACCCGCGCCGGCGAACTGCACCAGCCCGACGGCAGTCAGCGCAGGCGTCGTCGTCGGCGCTTCTTCCGTGCAATAGGCAAAACCGGTGGTCTGGTTGTAGCAGAACTGATGCAGCTCGCGCTCGAAGAAGGGCAGACGGACGCCGGCGCTGATGCGCAGGGAGTCCGCGAAGAACCGTCCTTCATAGTCGAACGAGAACTGATTCAGGATGGCGTAGGATTTGCGATCGCGCTGGCGCATGGCAAAGCCGTTGGCGTCGTTCACCCGGTCGGCCACATCGTCCAGGCCGCCCCACACCGAGTTCGGACCATTGACGCCGAAGGTCGACCACTGGCCCGTCTGGCGATGCAGACCCCAATCCAGCACATAGGCGAACTGGAAGGTGTTTTCATCGTTCAACGCATAGATCATCTGCGCGTTGACGCCGTAGCGGCGGGTGTTGGTGGTGTTGGGCGTGTACTCGCCGACGCTGTCGTTCAGGTCGCCGTCGCCGTTCAGGTCGCAACCAAAGCCCGGGACGCAGCCGAAGGGCGTGGTGTGCTGAAGCAACGTCGCCGCCGCCGTGGGGAAGCCCAGCCCCGGCGGTCCAGCCGTGGTGCCGCGCAGCTTGGCGTCGTTCTCGAACACGTTGGTGAAGCCGCCGCCATTGGCCAGCACGTACTGGAAGTTGGCGTCCAGCGTGAAGGTCAGCTCCTGCGTCAGATGCCACAGCGACGAAGCGCGGATGTTGCCGGTATCGGACGGGTTGATGCGGATGCGGTAGAAGCCGGTGCAGCCGGCGTCGGACTGTGCCGTTCCCGCTACCGGCGTGGCGCGCGTGCAGGTCGGGTCTTCGTCGAAGTTCATGCCGAAGCCGCCGATGAGCGCCGGGTTCGTACCGGTGTAATCGCCATTGGCGTCGAGCGCGACGTTCGGCGCGCCGACCGCGTAAGGATTGGCGGCCGCCGGCGTCGGGGTCGGGAAGATCGACGACGCCAGGACCGGCAGATACGAGACGCTGTTGTAGAAGTCGTTGCGGTTGTTGTTGAAATGCGCCGCGATGTTGATCCAGCCGAGCGCGCCCATGTCCTGGTAGATGTCGGCGTTGATCTGCCGCTTCTGCAGGTTACCCGGGCCCTTGAACTTGTCGTACATCGTGTAGGAGTAGGTCGCGAAGGCGCGCGTGCCCCACGGGCCGATCTCGCCCGAATCGACGCGGAAGAAGCCGCGGCGGTAGTTGTCGCTGCCGACGGACAGGTCGGTCATCGCGGAGAAATGGTCGGCCGGCTTGGTGGTCAGGATGTTGATGACGCCGCCGGTCGAGGAGGCCGTCGGGCTGTCGACGTCGGTCGTGCCCTGGTTCACCGAAACGCGGTCGATTATTTCGGTATCGACGATCTGGTTGGTGAAGGTCGCGTAGTTGCCGGTGTCGTTGAGCGGCATGCCGTCCCAGGTCAGCGAGATGCGATTGCCGTCCATGCCGTGCAGGCGGATGTTGCCGCCGGAATTGCCGTAGGGGTCGGTGTTGGTGAAGTTGAAGCCGGGGATGGTGTTCAGCGTGTCGAACACCGTCTGACCCGCGGGCTGCGTGTCGATGAATTCCTTGGAGACGATCGAGCGCTCCTTGGGGATGTCGATCGGCGTCATCAGGCCGGTGGTGGAGATCACCGCGCCGGACACCACGACGGTTTCGATTTCCTGCGTACCGGTGGATTGCGCGAAGGCGGACCCGGCCAGCAGCGGCGCAAAGGCGAGCGCGCTGGCGCCCAGCCAAAGAAGCTTCGTCGTACGTTTTGTCATGAAATTCCCCTCAATGACGCCATCCGCGACCCCGCCGCGGAAAAGATTCGCTGCCAGCACCCTTGCGATTCGGATAAATCCCCAAGGATGCGGACGGCATGGATACCGAAGCCATGCATTCGCGCTTGCAACAATTTGTCATCTGGCCAACGGCATAGTCAATCTAAAGGCCATCATTTGCAGATTTGCGACGCGCGGCGTGTGGAAATTGTCACAATGCACGCAACCGCGATTCTACGGGCTTTTCACGCACCTGCGGCGCATTGGCCCAGCAAGATTTTATGCGTGCCGAACATCGCCGGAACATTACATCAGAATGTTCCATAACGGTGACATGTTATTCCGCTGAGAGCGAAAAGAACGCCGCCAGCAGCCGCTCGACGCGGTCATAGGCCTTGCCCGCCTCGTGCAGGGTTTCGTCATGGCTGAGCGGCGCGGGCGCCAACCCCGCCGCCAGGTTGGTGATCAGCGACAGCGCCACGACTTTCATGCCGCAATGAACCGCCGCCAGGCATTCGGGAACCGTGGACATGCCGACCGCGTCGGCGCCGAGCGCGCCGAACATGCGCACCTCCGCCGGCGTCTCGAAATTCGGGCCCAGCGTGTAGAGATAGACGCCACTCGTCACGGCAACGCCCGCGCGTTCGGCCGCCTGGCGCATCCGCGCCCGCAGATCGGGATCATAAGCGCGGGACATGTCGAAAAACCGGGGACCCATTTTGGGGTCGTTGGGCCCGATCAGCGGGTTCTGGCCGGAAAAATTGATGTGATCGTCCACGATCATCAGCGTCCCGGCCGGCTTGTCGAGCGCCAGCCCTCCGGCCGCATTGGTGAGGATCAGCCGTTCCACGCCGAGCCCGCGCAGGATGCGAATCGGCACCGCCAGCGCCTGCGCCGGGTGACCCTCATAGGCGTGCAGCCGCCCCTGCATGCAGGCGACGGCCTGTCCCTCGATGGTGCCAATCCGCAGGCGGCCGTGATGGCCGTGCACGGAAGGGACCGGAAAGCCCGGAATGTCGGCATAGGAGACGTCGGTGGGGTCCTGGATCTTGTCCGCAAAGGGCCCAAGCCCGCTGCCCAGGATCAGCGCCGTCCGCGGAAACGGTCCGGGGACCGCCGCCTTCAGCGCCGCGACGCCGCGTTCCACTTCGTCCGTCCGTGCCTTGTCCATGCAGCCCATCCTTGGCGTCACTGAACTATATATTTCCGTCCGGCGCGACAAATCTGTACGCTGGGGGCGCACCCATCCGGACGGAAAATTTGCGCGCGATCATTGGCGTTTTGGACTCTTTCGGCCTCGGCTCGGCACCCGACGCGGAGCGCTTCGGCGACGCCGGCGCCAACACCTTCGGGCATATTGCAAAGGCCTGTGCTGAAGGCCTGCCGCGCGCCGACGGCCGCAAGGGCGCGCTGGACGTCCCCAACCTTCTGTCGCTGGGCCTGGGCAAGGCGGCGCAGTCCGCCGATTCCCGCGTCCAGGTCGCAGCGCCCGACCGCATCGTCGGCAAATACGGCTATGCCGCGGAACTCGGCCTCGGCAAGGACACGCCGAGCGGCCATTGGGAGATGATGGGCCTGCCGGTGGACTATGAGTGGGGCTTCTTCCCGCGCACCGTGCCCTCATTCCCCGCCAAGCTGACGCAAGACTTCATCGCACGCACCGGCGTGCCCGGCATCCTCGGCGATTGCCACGCCTCGGGCACCGAAATCCTCGACGCGCTCGGCGAGGAGCACATCCGCACCGGCAAGCCGATCGTCTACACCTCGGCCGATTCGGTCTATCAGATCGCGGCGCACGAAACCCATTACGGCCTCGACCGGCTCTACGAGCACTGCCACATCGCGCGCAAGCTGGTCGACGAATACAACATCGGCCGCGTCATCGCCCGGCCCTTCGTCGGCGAGACCGCCGGCCACTTCAAGCGCACCGGCAACCGCCACGACTACGCCATGCCGCCGCACGCGCCGACGCTGCTCGACCGCTACGCCGCGACCGGCAAACAGGTCTACGGCATCGGCAAGATCTCCGACATCTTCGCTGCGCGCGGCGTCACCCACTATGTGAAGGCCTTCAGCAACGAAGAAGTCTTCGATGCGATGATGAACCTGGTGAAGACCGGCCCCGACGACGCCATCATCTTCGCCAATTTCGTCGACTTCGACACGCTCTACGGCCACCGCCGCGACATCGCGGGCTACGCCTCGGCACTGGAAGCCTTCGACAAGCGCATCCCCGAGCTGCAGGCCAATCTGCGCGCCGGCGACCTCGCCATCTTCTCCGCCGACCATGGCTGCGATCCGACCTGGCCGGGCACCGACCACACCCGCGAATACGTGCCGGTGCTGGCCTTCGGGCCCGGCATCGCGCCGGGGCCGATCGGCGAGCGCTCGACCTTCGCCGATATCGGCCAGTCGGTCGCCGCCCATCTGGGCATCGCGCCCCTTCCCGTGGGAACATCGTTTCTTTAAAAGACCCGATGGCTACCCCCCCGCACGGTCCGAAATTCGCAAAAGCCCCGGCGACCAATCTGGTGCGCTGCGAAAGCGCCGACGAGGTCGTCGACCGCCTGATCGATCTCTATGACGGCGCCATCGCCGAGATCGAAAAGAGCTTCGAGGCCTTTTCCAAAGGCAAGCACAAAGCCTCGCGCGATCCGGTCTATCCCTATCTCGGCATCGAGGTGGATTCGGTGCCGCGCTCCACCACGCTCGCCTTCGGCAAGGTGACGCGCCCGGGCTTCTACGGCACCACGATCACCGCGCCGCGCCTGTTCCGCGCCTATCTCATCGAGCAGATCAATCTCCTGGTGCAGAACCACAAGGCCGAGCTCTATGTCGGCGAGAGCACGACGCCGATCCCGCTGACCTTCGCGGTCGAGCGCGCCGCATCGCAGATGGACGCCGAGCAGCGCATCCAGCTGGCGCAGCACTTCCCCCTGCCCCGCCTCGACGCCGCCGACGACACCGTGGTCGACGGACGGCGCTGGAGCGGCGAGGAGAGCGGGCCCTTGTCGCTCTTCACCGCCGAGCGCGTCGACTATTCGCTGCACCGGCTGCGTCACTACACCGGCACCACGCCCGACAGCTTCCAGAGCTTCGTGCTCTTCACCAACTACCAGCGCTACATCGACGAGTTCATCGCCTACGGCCAGAAGGAGATCGAGGCCGACCGCGCCCTGCGCTTCATCGAGCCGGGCATGCGCATCACCGAGCCCGGCAAGGAACCGACCGCCCCGCCGCTCGCCAAGATGCCGCAAATGCCGGCCTATCATCTGGTGCAGCCGGGCGGCGAAGGCATCACGCTGGTCAATATCGGCGTCGGCCCGTCCAACGCCAAGACGGTGACCGACCATCTCGCCGTGCTGCGCCCGCATGTCTGGCTGATGGTCGGCCATTGCGGCGGCTTGCGGCAGAGCCAGCGCCTCGGCGACTACGTTCTCGCCAATGCCTATCTGCGCGACGACCATGTGCTGGACTCCGTTCTACCGCTCGCCATCCCGGTGCCGACCATCGCCGAAGTGCAGCTCGCGCTCGCCAAGGCGGTCGAAGCCGAGACCGGCCTCAAGGGCAAGGTGCAGAAGGAGCGCCTGCGCACCGGCACCGTCGTGACGACCGACGACCGCAACTGGGAACTGCGCTTCGACGAGCTCGCGGTGCGCTTCAACCAGTCCAGAGCCATCGCCATCGACATGGAATCGGCGACCATCGCCGCCAACGGCTATCGCTTCCGCGTGCCCTACGGCACGCTGCTCTGCGTCTCCGACCGCCCGCTGCACGGCGAGATCAAGCTGCCCGGCATGGCCGACGCCTTCTACGAAGAGCGCGTCAGCCAGCACCTGCAGATCGGCATCCGCGCGCTGGAATTCATGCGCGAGGAGGCCCGCGCCGGCACGCTCCACTCCCGCAAACTGCGCAGCTTCACCGAGCCGGCGTTTAGATAACGACCGGTTTGCATCCTCGAACCATCAATCCCGTCATCGCCCGGCTCGTCCGGGCGACCCATGAACACTGCCGTCGAAAATTTTCACGCACCGTGTGGCGCCCCTCATGTAATTTCACGGCCTACGACATCGGATCAGGCGACGCATTCTTCCGCTAAAAGACGCACGTGCTCGACCGGCACTCAACGACACGCCCGTCATGCGCGTTCACTTCGGCGCTGGCAAAGCGACATCCCGGCCTCTCTCTCCAGACGTACCAAGTGCCGCGAGAAAATTTGGCGTAGTACGGGTATATCGCGTCGTCGGGGTTCGACCAGTGATATCCACTGCCGTTGGCGATAGCCATGCATGTCTTTTTTGCCAGATGGATCGCCGTCGCCGCGTCCTTGACGGTGTCCGTGGCTGACAGCCCCGCGGGCGAGACAGTCGCAGCAACAAGAAAAATACCAAGCAGCACCACGACGGTGCCGCCGAATACCGCTACGAGAACCAGGCGAAAGCCGCGAACGGTCATCCATTTTCCCGACATACGTTCGCCATGCGAACACAGGCGCCAATTGAGCACCCCACCTCGCCCGAAACAACGCAAAGCCACGCACAAAACTTTATTTGCGCAGCAAGAAAATATCGTTCGCTGCGCTGCATATACGAGTCTATCCACCGTTGCGAAAATTTTATGCGAGACGACGCAAGATGTTACGCGTTTCGCGTGTTCGATAAACGCAGCGCGAAATTATTTGGTGATTAGGGCGAAACGTAACCAAGGTAGGCCTTCAAGAAGAGCTTGAAGGTGTTGTCCTTACGGTGATTGAAACGGAACTCAATCTCTTTGAGAT
>OLLF01000068.1_pt1 | contig 54900 bp, 33 predicted proteins | sample 1604471 | NCBI WGS metagenome assembly OLLF01 (sample SAMEA104055714, study PRJEB20765) | soil metagenome | isolation source: soil
CCCGCCGACACGGCGTCGCCGGTGCCAAACAACACGCCGCCGCCGTCCGGTGGCGCCATGCCGGCCGTCGCCGGCGCGCCGGCGGTGGACAACACGCCCCCGTCCGCGGCGCCGACGACCAATGTCGCTTCGGCATCGGTCCCGACCTATACGCGGCCGCCGGGCAGCCAGCCTGCGGTTCCGGCCAATGGCGCGGTGCCGGGCTCGCAGCCCATGGCGACCAGCGATGCTTCGCTCGGCTTCAAGCCGTCGACCGCGCCGGCGCTCGATTCCAGCATTTCGCAGTTCGTGGCCCAGCCGATCATCGCCCGCTACCAACAGACGGCGTCCAATGGCGGCGTCGCCACCGGCCCGATCGCGCCGCTGGATGGCGGCTCCTCGAACGCCGCCGTGCCCCCGACCCGCATGGGCCGCGGCCGCGCCGTCGGCGGTCCGGAAGCCATGACGGGCTCGGTGGTGGCCAATTTCGACGCCCTCAACGCCGCCAGCACGCCCAGCGTCTACGCCAATGCGGGCGGCCTGCCGCCGACCGCGGTGGTGATGTTCCCGGGCGACGGCACGGCGCTGTCGGCGGCCGGCCGGGCCCAGGTCCGCATGGCGGTCACCGCCTTCCAGCAGCGCGGCGGCACCGGCTTCATCAAGATCATCGGCCATTCCTCCAGCCGCACCTCGAACATGCCGGTGGAGAAGCACCTGGTGGCGATCTTCGCCAAGTCCCAGGCGCGCGCCAACGCCGTGGCCGCCGAGATCATCCGCGAGGGCGTCCCCGCCAGCCGGGTGCTGGTCGAGGCGGTCGGCGACAGCCAGCCGGTCTATTACGAATCCATGCCCCAGGGCGAAGACGGCAACCGCCGGGCCGAGATTTTCGTGCAGGGGTGAATTTTCACCCTCCCCTTGAGGGAGGGTCGAAAAATCCGCAGGATTTTTCGGGGAGGGGTCCGACGCCGAGCTCCCCGCCCGACCCCTCCCCGAAATTTGCTTCGCAAATTTCGACCCTCCCTCAAGGGGAGGGTAGTATGGTGGTGCCATGCAAACCGATTTCTACCGCATCAAGCGGCTGCCGCCTTACGTCATCGAGGAAGTGAACACCCTCAAGGCGAAGGCGCGCGCCCGCGGCGAGGACATCATCGATTTCAGCATGGGCAATCCGGACATGCCGACGCCCAGGCACATCATCGACAAGCTGATCGAGACGGCGCAGGACCCGCGCTCCAACCGCTATTCGGCCTCGCGCGGCATCAAGGGCCTGCGCCGGGCCTATGTGAATTTCTACAAGCGCCGCTTCGGCGTGGCGCTGGATGCCGACAGCGAAGTGATCGCCAACCTGGGCTCCAAGGAAGGCTTCGCCAACCTCGCCCAGGCGATCACGGCGCCGGGCGACGTCGTGCTGGTGCCGAACCCGGCCTATCCGATCCACGCCTTCGGCTTCATCCTGGCCGGCGCCGCGATCCGCCATGTGCCGGCGCGCACGCCGGAGGAGTATCTGAGCAATCTCAGCCGCGCCGTGAAGCACTCGGTGCCGTCGCCGCTGGCGCTGGTGGTGAACTATCCGTCGAACCCGACGGCGCAGGTGGTGGGGCTCGACTTCTACAAGGAGATCGTCGCCTTCGCGAAGAAGCACGAGATCTGGGTGCTCAGCGATCTCGCCTATGCCGACATCTATTTCGACGAAGCCAATCCGCCGCCCTCGATCCTGCAGATCGAAGGCGCCAAGGACGTCGCCATCGAATTCCAGTCGCTGTCCAAGACCTATGCCATGCCGGGCTGGCGCATGGGCTTCGCGGCCGGCAACCGGCACCTGATCCACGCGCTGGCGCGCATCAAGTCGTATCTCGACTATGGCGCCTATACGCCAATCCAGGTCGCGGCGGCCGCCGCGCTGAACGGGCCGCAGGACTGCGCCGAGGAAATCCGCGCCACCTACAAGTCGCGCCGCGACGTGCTGGTGGATGCGATGAAGCGCGCGGGGTGGGACATCCCGTCGCCGCCGGCTTCGATGTTCGCCTGGGCGCCGATCCCCGAATCCTATCGCGCACGCGGCTCGATGGAGTTCGCAAAACAGTTGCTGATCCATGCCAAGGTCGCCGTCCTGCCGGGCACCGGCTTCGGCGAATATGGCGAGGGTTACGTGCGCGTGGGCCTGGTCGAGAACGAGCATCGCATCCGCCAGGCGGCGCGCAACGTGAAGAAGTTCCTGTCGCTCAGGGTCAACGAACCCGCCGAGATGGAAGCGGCGAAGTGAGCAAACCTCTTCGCATCGCGATGGCCGGCCTCGGCACGGTCGGCGGCGGCGTCGTCAAGGCGCTGGCCAATCCGGAGCTCGCCGAGCGGGCCGGGCGCAAGCTCGAGGTCGTCGCCGTGTCGGCGCGCGACCGCAGGAAGGATCGCGGCTTCGATCATGCGCACATCGCCTGGAGCGACGACGCGGCGGCGCTGGTAAAATCCGACGCCGACGTGATCGTCGAGCTGATCGGCGGCGAGGACGGCATCGCGCTCGCCGTCGTCGAGGGCGCGCTGGCGGCGAAGAAGCACGTCGTCACCGGCAACAAGGCGCTGCTCGCCCGGCACGGCGCGCGGCTGGCGGCGCTGGCCGAAGCGAACGGTGTGGCGCTGAAATTCGAGGCCGCCGTCGCCGGCGGCATCCCCATCGTGCGGGCGCTGCGCGAGAGCCTGATCGCTTATGGCGTGGAGGCGGTGCGCGGCATCCTGAACGGCACCTGCAACTACATCCTGACGCAGATGGAAGCGACCGGGCGCGGCTTCGCCGAGGTGCTGAAGGAAGCGCAGGCGCTGGGCTATGCCGAGGCCGATCCGGCGCTGGACGTCGGCGGCGGCGACACGGCGCACAAGCTGGTGCTGCTCTCCAGCCTCGCCTTCGGCACTGTGCCGGACCAGACGAACATCACGGTCGAGGGCATCGAGGGCATCACGGCGGAAGACATCCGCTTCGCCCGCGAGTTCGGCTTCCGCATCAAGCTGCTCGGCATCGCCCGGCGCACGGCGCATGGCATCGATCAGCGCGTCCAGCCCGCCATGGTGCGCGCGGGCACGCCGCTGGCCGATGTGGACGGCGCCTTCAACGCCGTGATGGCCAGCGCCGGACCCGCCGGACGCTTCTTCTTCGAAGGCCGCGGCGCCGGCGAGGCGCCGACGGCGCTGTCGGTGATCGCCGACCTGGTGGACGTGGCGCGGGGCAATTTCGGGCCATCCTTCGGGCGCCCGGCCACGGCCCTCAAGCCGCTGATCCCGTCCGACCCTGGCGCCGCGACCTCGGCCTATTACCTGCGGTTCGAGGTGCTGGACGTGCCCGGTGTCCTGGCCGAAATCGCCCGCCAGCTCGCCGAATCGCGGGTTTCCATCGAAAGCATGATCCAGCGCGGCCGAAGCCCGGGCGAACCGGTCTCGATCGTCATGATCACCCACGAAACCTCACAGGCTTCGGTGCAACGTGCCTTGAAGGCGATAGCCACCTCCGACAAGGTGCGCGCGCGCCCGTGCATGATTCCGATGGAGGCAGCTTGAACACCGGCAAGGACAGAAACATCGCGCCCGAGAAGCACAGTCCGCTCGACCGCGCCTTCGCGCTGGAAGCGGTGCGCGTCACCGAAGCCGCCGCCATCGCGGCCTTCACCCAGATCGGCCGCGGCGACGAGCACGCCGCCGACCATGCCGCGGTCGAGGCCATGCGCGTCGCGTTCAACTCCCTGCCGATCTCCGGCACGGTCAGGATCGGCGAGGGCGAGCGCGACGAGGCGCCGATGCTGTTCATCGGCGAAGAAGTCGGCACCGGCGGCCTCAGCGTCGACATCGCGCTCGATCCCCTGGAAGGCACCACGCTGACCGCCAAGGCGATGGCCAACGCGCTCGCCGTGATGGCGATGGCCGAGCCCGGCACGCTGCTCAACGCGCCCGACACTTACATGGACAAGATCGCCATCGGCCCCGGCTATGCCGACGGCGTCATCGATCTCGACGCCGATCCGGCCGAGAACATCCGCCGCCTCGCCAAGGCCAAGGGCGTGCGCCCGGGCGAGATCACCGCCTGCATCATGGATAGGCCGCGCCACGAGGCGCTGATCGCCGCCGTGCGCTCCGCCGGCGCCGCGGTGCAGCTCATCACCGACGGCGACGTCGCCGGCGTCATCGCCTGCACCGATCCGACGACGGGCATCGACATCTATATCGGCCAGGGCGGCGCGCCGGAGGGCGTGCTGGCGGCGGCGGCGTTGCGCTGCGTCGGCGGCCAGATGCAGTCGCGGCTGGTGTTCCGCAACGACGCCGAGCGTGAGCGCGCCGCCAAATGGGGCATCAAGGACCTCAAGCGCAAATATTCGCTGCTGGAGATGGCGTCGGGCGACGTCGTGTTCGCGGCCACCGGGGTGACCGACGGCTCGATGCTGGCGGGCGTGCACCGCGACGGCAATTTCATCACCACCGAGAGCGTGGTGATGCGCTCGGCCACCGGCACGGTGCGCTGGATCAAGGCGCGCCATGTCCGCGCGCGCCATTTCAAGGACGATGTCTGAGGCGCTGAGCGCGGCGCCTGACGCGGCGTTCGGTGTCGCCCGCTCGTTCGCGGGCCGGCGCTGGCGTCTGGCGCAAGGCGACGACGCGGCGGCGGCCGCTCTCGCGCGCGAGGCGGACATCTCGGCGGCGCTGGCGCGGCTGTTGCTGGCGCGCGGTGTCGCGGCGGCGGACGTGCCCGATTATCTGCATCCGACGCTGAAGCGCTTCCTGCCCGAGCCGCTGACCCTGAAAGACATGGACAAGGCCGTCGCGCGCGTGCGGCGCGCCGTCGAAGCCGGCGAGCGCATCGCAGTGTGGGGCGATTACGACGTCGACGGCTCGACCTCGGCGGCGCTGCTGTTCGAATTCTTCAGCGCGCTCGGCATGCCGCCGCGCCTCTATATTCCGGACCGTATGACCGAAGGCTACGGCCCCAACGCCGCCGGCCTGCTGGCGCTGAAAGGCGAGGGCATCGGCCTCGTCGTCACCGTCGATTGCGGCGCCGGCGCCGTCGCGCCGCTGACGGCAGCGCGCGATGCGGGCCTCGACGTCGTGGTGCTGGACCATCATGCGGTCGAGACGCCGCCGCCGGCGGTGGCGCACGTCAATCCCAACCAGCCGGGCGATGCGTCCGGCCTCGGCGCGGTCTGCGCCGCGGGCATCACCTTCCTGTTCGCCGTGGCGCTCAACCGCGCGCTGCGCGAAGCGGGCTGGTACGCGGCGCGCGGCATCGCCGAGCCGGACCTGCGCAATTACGCCGATCTCGTCGGCCTCGCGACCGTGTGCGATGTCGTGCCGCTGGTCGGCGTCAACCGCGCCTTCGTCCGCGCCGGGCTGGCGCGTTTCGCGAAGCTCGAACGTCCCGGCCTCGCCGCGCTCGCCGCCGTCGCGGAGGCGAAGACGCCGTTCACGCCCTACAGCCTCGGCTTCATCTTCGGGCCGCGCATCAATGCCGGCGGACGCGTCGGACGCGGCAGCCTGGGCGTCGAGTTGCTGACCGCGAAAGACGCCGGCACCGCGCACGAGCTGGCGCTGGCGCTCGACACCCACAACCGCGAACGCCAGGTGCTCGAGAAACTGATCCTCGACGAAGCCATCGCCATGGCGGAGCTGCAGGCCAATGCGCCGTTCGTGCTCACCAGCAACGAAGGCTGGCATGCCGGCGTCGTGGGCATCGTGGCGGGGCGGCTCAAGGACCGCTTCGGCAAGCCGGCTTTCGTCGCCGGCTTCGAGGGCGGCACGGGGCGCGGCTCGGCGCGCTCGGTGCCCGGCATCGACATCGGCGCGCTGGTGCGCAGCGCGCGCGACGCAAAACTCATCGAGACCGGCGGCGGCCACGCCATGGCCGCGGGCTTCGGGCTCAAGCCGGAGCAGGTCGAAGGCTTCCGCGCCTTCCTCGCCGAACGGTTCTCAAACAGCGGCGCGGCGCTGGCGGCGATGAGCGAGCTGGAACTCGATGCCGCCGTCTCGCCCTCCGGCGCCACGCTGGCGTTCGTCGAGGAACTGGCGCAGGCGGGGCCCTATGGCGCCGGCAATGCCGAGCCCGTGATCGTGCTGCCCGATGTCTCGGTCGTCTTCGCCGACGTGGTGGGCAAGGATCATGTACGGCTGCGCCTTGCCGGCGGCGATGGGGCGCGGCTGGACGCCATCGCCTTCCGCGTCGCCGACCTGCCGCTCGGCAAGGCGCTGCTGGCGGCCCGCGGCAAGCGCATCCACGCCGCCGGGCGGCTGCGCGCCGACGAATGGAACGGCAACACGCGCGTGCAGCTGCAACTGGAAGACGCCGCGCCGGCCGGCGGCTGAGGCCGAAAAGGCGGCCAAACGGGCAGGGTTGCAAAGCGGCTTTTCGGGCTTTATAGCCCGCTCCCACGCGCCCTTCGTCTATCGGTTAGGACTCAAGATTTTCATTCTTGCAAGAGGGGTTCGACTCCCCTAGGGCGCGCCATTCCCGTCCAGAACCGAGAACCACGCCCAACCGGGCCGGATCGGATGCGCAAGCCGCCATGGCAGCGCGCGGGCCTGAAATGGTCGCCATTTCCCGATTGACGACGATTTCCGATACGAGGCCGCGCACGTAGCGCCGTTGCAACGGACGTGGGGAGTCAAGCAGGCGGCGTTTGAGCGTGGCGGCAATCGAGGTTGCCTGCTGATTGGAGAGGGCCTGCCGCAATTCCGGTAGCTCTTGGTCCAGCATGCGCAAATGTGACGCGCTTTCCTCGCGCTTCTTGTTCAAGTCGTCCAGCTTGCCCCGCACGGATGCCATTTCGGGCACGGTGCCGTCCGCCAATGCAGTCAAGAGCCGTTCGATTTGAGTCTCGGCATTTTTGAGGTCGCTTCGGAGGGCTGTTCTCCGGGTCGTATTGGTGGACGCCATTTCCCGGCGATGCCGAATCGCCTCGCGTAAGACGGTCACCAGCCGATTCGGGGTCAAAAGCCGGTCCGTCAAAGCGCCAAGAACAAGTTTGTCTAATTGGTCCTCGGGGACAGAGGTCGGAATCTTGCACGCTGTCTTGCCTTTGAGGCGGCTGGCCGAGCAAGCATAATATCGGTAGCGCCCGCTTTTTCCGGTGCTGAGCATAAGCGCCGAGCCGCAACTTTCGCAGCGCGCGAGGCCGGTCAGAAGCACCTCGCTATTGGTAATTCGCGTTGGCGTAACGCTTGGCCGCTTGGCGTGCAGCGCGGCTTGAACGCGACCGAATTCCTCAGTCGTTATGATTTGCGGCACCTGGATAGCAACCCATTCGTCCCTAGGGCGCGGCTTTTGAGCGCGGCTATCGCATTGATTGTAGTGCAGCACGCCTGCATAGGTTTCGCGGGTCAGGATGCGGTGGACGCAGCTAGTGAAAAACGCATTGCCGCGCTTGTTGCGGAAGCCATGCCGATTCAGCCAAGAGGCAATATCCTTGACGCCCATCGGCCCCTTGGTTCCGTCGCCTTCCAAAAACAGCTTGAACATCTGGCGCACAGTCGCGGCCTCGCGTTCGTCTATCGCCAAGCGCTTCTTGATTTTCTGGCCGCGCTTTTCGGCCTCCACAGTGCAATAGCCAAAAGGCGGAACAGAACCGTTCCAGAATCCTTGCCGGGCATTTTCCAGCATCGTGCGGCTTGTGTGCTTGGCATTCTCCGCGCTGTGCAGCGCATCAGACGCGGCGATGACCGTTTCGGCGAATTCCGCCGATGCGCCCGTGCCGAAGTCCTGGGTAATAGAAACGAGCGCCACGCCGTGCTTTTCGATCTTGTGCTTGTAAAGAAGATAGCCAGCCGTATCACGAAAGAAGCGCGACTGACTGTGAACCAGAACCACATCGTAAGGCGACGGGTCCACACAGCAGGCATCCATCAGGCGCTGGAATTCGGGGCGCTTGTCGTCACGGGCGCTGGCACCGGAGTCCACGAACTCCCGCACGACGATCCAGCCGCGTCCTTCGCTATAGCGCCGGGCTTGGGCCAATTGGTCGGGAATCGATATGTCGTTATCCGCCTGCCGTGCCGTCGAGACACGCGCATAAACCGCGACACGCTTGGTCATTTTGAAGGTTCCTGTGGAGCGCCGGATTCCATACTTTCCCAATCGTCCAGCAGCGCCGCAATAACTTCAATCTCAATCTGCGTGACCGGTGAATCCTTTGATATCAGCACTTTGGCGCGCATGCGCCGGGGCCTGTGCGGCGCACGGGCGCACCCGCCTGGGGTGATTGCATTGCACGGTTTGACCGACCTGCGCATGCCAAGAGCTTGGCTTGCGACTCTGCCGCACACACGCAATTCCGATCACAACATTAACCATGGCAATCGGTCATGGAATCTTGGGAGTGTTGCGCGAATTATCGAGGTGCAATTTCGCGATATTCAATGATTTGGCCTCCGGAATATTCGCTACCCAGCCTTCACATTTAATTTGCGGCGCGCACTCTGCTCCGCGCGCATGGCGGTAATAATATCCGTGTCGGAAACGTCATCCAGCGGCGCAACCAGCGCAGCAATAAACTCAAATGCGTCGGTTGCGGCCACCGGTTTGCGATGATCGACCGTAAAGGGCCGATTTAATGTCGCGAGGAATAAATCTGCGACGTGGCGCACGAGATATTCCAGGCCCGAATTAATTTTCGGTCCTGAGCGCTCCCGGAAGTGACTTATCTGATCGAGGGCGGATTTTTCGAGCAATTCCAATAATCGGACTAATTCCAGATAATAGGGCTCGCCGCTTTGCCGCTGTTCATGCTCGCTTAGCTCGGGAAATATCGTAGCAGGCGGCGGAGCGCCGATGCGGAGCGCCGTCATATGGAGGCCAAATGTAATATCGTCCCGTGGGAACTTTCGCAGAGTTTGCAGGAATTTATTGGTTTGTCTTGCCAGCAGCGCATTTGCCTTGCGCTCGTCCTGGCGCATTTTTCGATCATCCTCGCGATGGCGAGCGATCAGATAATGTACCCCGATGTTCTTAAGTTTGCGGCGCGTCGCGGTATTTCCGCTTTCAAGGCCGAATTGCCGCTCAAGCCCATCGAAATACGGATCGGAATATGCCCCATCAATTAGAGCGTGGGGATTTTCCTCTCCCGTCTTATCTATGCGCGCGCGCATGGCGTCATCCCATTAAATTTAGCTGCTAGATAATTCGATGCCTGCGTTTCGGCTTATGCGGGTCGGATGGCCCTTTTGGCGCGTTAGGGGGCTTAACAACAGGCGTCACAGGTTGGCTGGCATCGTTTTTGGATTTCCTGCGCTTCGATATTGGCGGTTGCTTCGCCGCATCCTTCGATTTGTGAAAGGTGCGAAGGTCCGGGTCGAATTCCGCATTGGTGTCGTTCGGCGCGTCGTCCTGATCTGCATCGTCAGGTTCCGAGGTTGTTTCGGGCTCGTCCTCCCCTTCTGCTTCCTTACCGGCCCAGCTGCGGCTTTTGGAAACGCCGAGGTATCCAAGCATCACTTGGGTCAGGGCGTCTTTCATGCGCTTTGTGCCAGCCACCATTGGGCCAGGGCGCGGTTGCAAGACGGCATCCGTAACGGTGGCAAAGACCATCTGCATACCCAGCCGTATGGGGCCGGTTGAATTGCCGCGAATGCGGGGCGCAAGAACCGCGATCGCCAGCCGGGTCACTTCCTTTCGATAATCCTCGAATAGTTCGATCGTGATTGGCTTGACAGTGGAGAGCTTCATCGTCGCCCGGATCACGCCTGCCGCGCGAGCGTCCGTCATGGTGTTCACAACATGCTCGACAACAAGCCTTACCAGAGAGGGCAGGGCCAGGTGGCGAGTCGGCATGGCTTCCAATTCTGTCTCGGCACGGTGCGCCAAGGTGCGATAGGCCGAGGCGACGAGATGGTAGAGATAGGAGTTTTTCTCGGGGAACCGGGCGTAGAACGCGCCGACCGAGCAGCCCGCCTCGCGCGCTATCCTGGCAATCGAAATGGCTTCGTAGTCTTTCCGCGCCAGCAGCCGGATGCCGGCATCGATGATGCCAGGAACCTTGCCGTCGGGACCGCGCCGTCTGCGGTCGCCTTTGCGAACTAGCTTATGGAAAATCGATACCACTGCATCACCGGTCCTTATAAGCCAATATTAGCACGGTTTTGCAGTATCGCGAATTAGAATTCGGATTTCACTAATGGATCACCGAAGCGACCGGATATAGGCGATTACGCAATGCACTTGACGTTTAGCACCGACGAAATTGACAGTTCGCCATCAGGTGGGGCTGAGGCGGGCCCATACAATCGGCTGAACTTTAAAGCGGTGCGCCGCTGATAGAAGCCCACGTAATTGCTGCCTCGCAGACGGGGCAGGCGAGCGCGGAACGACCAATCGTCATTTCCCCTTCTTCTTTTTCGGAACGATGGTAAATTTCGAAAGAAACTGGTCGCCCATCAGGGAGTTCGCCGACAGCGCCGCTTGGATTTTCTGGACGTTTTGCAGATCATCTTTGACCGCCGTTGCAAATGCTGCGCACGCCTCGCGAAAATTCGTTAGCTCGTCCTTGCCCATTACGCGGGTGCCCAGGGGCGGAAAAGCGTCTTGATCCAGTACAGTGGCAGGGTGAATTATAACCGGAGTGCCGGTGCTACCGCCGCCGTAGGTATTGCCGAACCAGTTCATGTTTCCACTTGCTTGGTCGGCATATTGCTTCGAGATGCTGGCGGTGACGGCTGAGTTTTTGCATGGAAATAGAATGTACTGTCCTATCCCCGTTCCCCACAGCACATCCAACTTTGCCGTTCCATCCTTCTCCGGGCGTTGTGCGCGAAATCCCAAGTGCAGCCCGAGGTCCATCAAAGCTTGCTCGAACGCATCGGAGCCAACTCCGCTGAATACGAGATTCTGGAGATGGCTGTTGAAGCCGATAATGACCGCGTTACCTCCGCCGGGATATTTCGCAGCAAGATATTTCAGGGCTTGTTGAGTTTGATTCATTCCATCGGTGCTGATTTTCTTGTACGCAATTCCGGCCAGAGGCTTGGTTATTCTGCTGTTTTTGTCACCGGCTGCGGCTAGAAGAGTCTGGCTTCCAGCTTTATCGATACGGTGCAGCGCCTCTGCCGCCTGCTCCATGAGCCACCCCTTCACAACCGGCTCACTCACAGAGTCTGTGGCTTCTTGAAGGAATTGGGCCGCCTGTTCGTATTTCCCCCGGCGAAAGGCGTCATAGGCCTTTCGCTGCGCAATCGATATTGGATCAACTGTGACCTCAGTGTCGTATGATACCTCGATCAACGCATTCTTTGCGGCCGCTACCCAACCCTTGTTTCGCGACAACACATCGTTGATGGGTTCGCCCATCGCGTCCAAGCCCTGTTCTGTTATTTGCGTCGCGATTTTCCGAGACAGCGTTAGTTGACGCTTTGTCGCCGGGGAAAAGTGACGTGCCGCTCCTTGGGCATAGAGCGCGGCAAGAAGTCGCGAACCCATAGCGATGACGACACAGTAATCTTCGTTGGAACGGATACCGCGCCCCATTCCCTGTTCGATACGCTGAACTTGACGACTCAGATAGCGATCACTGTCCGCGAGGGTACCTTGTTCATAACGATCCAGCAGTCGTCGCGTGTCAGGGACTCCGTCGACTACCAAAATGCGGCAAGCGTCATCGGGAAGATCGATCCCATCGTACTTGTTTACTAATATGGCAAGGTTTCCTTTGGAGGCCCGAAGCTGCTTGATGCCGACTTCGATGTTATCGGCGGTCAACGTCAGACCGTCTGTTGCCACATCGCTCCAATATTCAGCACGGGAACTTGATGGCACAATGACGACGACATTCTCAGTTTCGCTAAATTCGGAAACAAATTTCTTGATGTCGTCATCCGTGACGCCGGTATTGATTTCCTGCGGGACAAGGATCATGCGCTCCCCGAGATCGGACGCTGTCTTGGGGGTTATTGGCTTGGCAATCGCGGCGGGATTTGCTCCGAAATCTGTAACCAAGACGGAGTCGTCTGCCAATGTCGCGGTCATATAAATTCGACGCTTCGCCTGTTCGAAGCTTCGAATCATATCAACGGGCAGACAACGGGACGAAATCTCGATAACGTCGGATGAGACGAAGCATCTGCACGCGGCGATGTCCTCCTTTATTAGAGGCCATACAAAGGTCCGCGCATCATCGCCGAGTTGTTTGGATAGAATGTCAACGACCTGGGTCTGCTTTTCCTGCCAAGCCCAGTATGGCACCTGAACAAATCCACGGGGATCGCCGTTGGCAATCTCTTGCGTAGCAGTGACGGACTGCGTTTTCATATCGCTGATGAACAGATTTACGAGCGCTTCATAGCTCGGCTCATCTCTTTTGATCCTCAAGGTGAATTGTTGCTCTACAATCGCGAGGCAGGCGTGGGCGTCGTCAATAATGATGCTGCCAATCTGAATCTTCTGCTCGTTCCCGACGCCGAATCTCGACAATCCGTTGAAAACGACGTGGATCGGCGCGATCAAAATCGAGCGACCCGCTTGAAAATCAGAAGACCGCGGATCAGAAACGAATTTCAGCCCTAGATCGGTCGCCTCCTTCTCAACCTGAGAACAAAGGTATTTGTCGGGAGCGACATAAACCGCTGGTCCGCTGCCTTCGTTCAAGCACGATTTCAGCAGGAGCAAGCCGACGGTGGTTTTTCCACCGCCGGTGTTCATTTTTATGACGGCGTCACGCCCCTTCGGAGAGGCATGCCATTTTCCCAGCACGTCACCCTGGACATCCCGGAGATATGCATACTTCTTCGCCTTTCCGGGCAGAGCTTGAAAGAGCTTCTGAGGATCGGTGACTGTGTCTGAAGATTGTCCCGAACCATCGTTGTCATACTTTATTGGCATTGAAATCCCCGTCAGTATTCGATGTGCTGTACCCGATTGAGGAACGCGGTTGGGTCGGCGAGGTCCCAATTCATACTCCCCGCAGCGCGCACGACTGCATGCGCAGCGCGAGTGCTTGCGAACGGCTTTTTCTCTCGACCAAGTTTTGGCGGCTTGTCAGTCATGTGCGGGCTGAATTAGAGGAAGGTATCGGGAAGGACGCAAGGCCTTTCAGCTGGGTGCCTTCAACTTGCGTTGGCGTCGCTTCGCTTACGCCCGACTACCATCAGGTCTTTCTGATCGACAATTCGACCGCAACGATTGCAGACGTAAAGGTCATCCCAGCCGCTTCCTATGGTGGGCTCAATCTCAACGCCATCTGCGTTGCAAGTGGCGAAGCCATCGCTGTCCGGCGTATTCCCGCAAAGCCGTCACAGACCGCAGCCAAGTGCACTGGCGCGGGCCGGAGCGAAGCGACTACACGGGCACTTGGATGCGCTCGTCTTGGTCTTGACGGTGAAGGGGCCGCAGGCCCCTCTTAGAACGTCAATTTTGTGGACATTGGCCTGCTTATTGGCTTAACGCATTAAGGTCGCGAAGGGACAAGTCATGCCAATCCGTCATGCCATTTGGAAAGTATCGCCGCAGCCCGAGCTACTCAGCGAGACGGCGCTAGCCAGCGAGCAATTGCTCGAAACAATGATCGTTGCTCAGCCGCGTATTCTCTCGGATGAGTGGATGCTCGTTGGACGGCAAGAAGATACCGGGCTTGGCGGTCGAATTGATCTCCTCGGAATTGCGCCGGATGGAACGCTCATTCTGATTGAGCTTAAGCGCAACCGGACGCCGCGTGATGTGGTGGCTCAGGCATTGGACTATGCAACTTGGGTCGAAAAACTACGACCGGAAGATATAGCCGCGATATACGCGCGCTTTGCGCCGGGAAAGAGTCTTGCGGACGATTTCCGTCAGCGATTTGGTCAACCGCTCGATGAAGGCACCCTGAATCAGAGCCATCAGATTATTGTCGTGGCGGCTTCGCTTGACCACAGCACTGAACGAATCGTCGCTTACCTGAACGACCGGGACATACCGATAAACGTCCTATGCTTTCAGATATTTGCGCACGGACCAGATCAGTTGATAAGTCGAGCATGGTTGCTCGATCCGGTGGATACGCAAGTCAACGCAACGGCCCTACCTGCCGGTCCAAAGGAGCCTTGGAACGGTGAGTTTTATGCGTCATTCGGTCAGAGTGAAACTCGCTCATGGGCCGAAGCAAAACAATATGGCTTCATCTGCGCCGGAGGTGGAGCGTGGTACAGCAACACGTTGAACCTTCTGAATCCTGGTGATCGCGTTTGGGTCAAGGCACCTGGATACGGCTTTGTTGGCGTCGGTCGCGTGACTGGAAAATCGGAACCGGCGTCGTCGTTCCAAGTGAAGACGCCTACGGGCTTGGCTTTGGCGCTCGATGTGTTGAAGGAAGGCAGCTATCACCGCGAACATGTGAATGATTCCGAACGCTGCGAATATTTCGTCCCGGTGCAGTGGCTGCAAAGCGTTCCAATTGAACAGGCTATTAACGAGATAGGTCTTTTCGGAAATCAAAATACTGTCTGTAAACCCACGACACCGAAATGGCGTCACACTGTGGAGCGACTCAAGGAGTGTTTCCCAAAATTTGAAGTCCGGTAGGTCGTCACAGACCGCAGCGCGTGAAAATGGTGCGGGCCGGAGCGAAGCGACTACGCGGTCACGCGATGCGCTTGCCTGGTCTTGACGGTCAAGGGCGGCAGCCCACTTCCTTGTCACTGCGTACCTGTTAGCGGCGCAGCCGCGAGGCCAGAACAGAATCACTAGTCATGTCGATGGCGATCTCTGGCCGCGACGATGCTCGCGAAGTGCCAACGCATGCGCTGACTGCTGCCATCTCCTGCCTGTGTCCTGCCACTCCTTGTGTTCTCACCACGGACTCATCCCACGCGTTGACGCGTCTCGCTCGGCACGAATTCTGGCTTTCTGTATTGACTGAACTGGTCCAATGCGCGTAGGAGGTAATACCTAAATCGCTACTAAAGGATTTGTCGATGGATGGAGCACGAGCGACACGTTCTCGCACCACGAGGGTGAAACCTTCGCCCGTCCAGCCCGACCCACAAACACTCAATTTCAAAGTCACTTCGCAATTCAAGCGAGAGTTCAAAGGCTACGCGGTCAGCCAGGGCGTCAGCATGGTCGATCTTCTGAAAGAGGGTTTCGAACTCACGAAGCGCAAGCGAGCCCAACAATGAACCGCTTGCAGAAATCGTCGGCGGTGGCTGCCAACGACTGTACACAATCTCCGTAGCGCATGGCCCTTGGCATGAAAGCTCCCACACAATGGCTTGTCGATCTTGGTGCCCCTTCAATGGCGCCGGTCGATGGTCTTGTGTTCGTAGCCGGGTACAAGAGCAAAGGGCGGCCACCCGAAGAAGTGGTGATGCTGGAGAAAGCTGCGGCTTACGGCGCAGACGCGGTGTTCTTCGAGGCGGGCCGTAACGAGCGCCCTGCGGTTGCCCAGGCTTTCGTATTTGTCTCAGAAGGCCCGGCGGACGACCCCGCTTTTGCCGCACTCCACCAACGGCTTTGGAGTTGGGGCGGAGTGCCTCTTCTTTACCGCAAGACACCCGGCCTCATTCAGCTTTTCCGGTGCGGGCACAAGCCGGATTTTGTTTCCAAAAGCCATCAGTTTGTATGCAAACCGATCAAGACACTTCGGATTGCGGCCGCGATTGCAGCCGACGCTTGGTGGGACGCCGACCGGCTTCGCAATGGCACACTTTGGGACGACCCGGCCGTTTGTAAGACGATGCTGTCCAAGACGAAATCCGCGCATAGAAAGCTAATCGACGCCGTCCGACAGCTTAATGATGAACTCAACTCCAAAAACATCCTGCCACGACACCTGCGTCGGCGACTGCTCATTCTTTCTCTACTCATCGCCTATTTGGAAGAACGCGACGTACTTCGTCCCGACTACTTCAGTCAGTTTCTAAAAGGGGCGACAAAATTCTTTGAGGTGCTTGCGAACGGAAAATCATTGGTCGCACTACTCGAAGATATGGAGCGTCGGTTCAACGGTCATGTTTTTGTTTTGAATAACGAGGACCGAGAGACACTAAAGGACAGTGCCCAACTGGCACGATTTGCAAAGCTTGTGGAAGCGGACGAAGAGGCAAGTGGCCAGCTGACGCTTTGGCGGCTCTATTCGTTCAAGGACCTACCAGTCGAATTGATCAGCCACATCTATCAGATTTTTGTTAGCGACCGCGACAGCTCGGTTTATACGCCACCCTATCTCGTCAGGCTCATGCTTGAGGAGGCGCTGAGTTGGGAGCGTATCGACCGGCTCCACCAGCGCGGAGAAGTAATTCTCGATCCTGCGTGTGGCTCCGGCGTCTTTCTGGTGGAAGCTTATAAGCGGCTTGTTCTGCACTGGCGTAGCCGGAATCAATGGAAACGTCCGAACAAGAATGACTTAATCCCGTTACTCAAGAAAGTTCATGGCATCGATTTGGAACAAGGCGCCGTTGAACTTGCAGCGTTCAGTTTGTGCCTCGCGTTGTGCGATGCCCTGGAGCCTGAGGAAATCCGCGCAAGCATCAAGCTTTTCCCGCCACTCGCCGGAAAGACGCTCCATCAATCCTGTTTCTTCGAGGCGAAGGAAAGCAACCTTATCAAAGAACCCATCGGGGTGGTGGTGGGAAATCCACCGTTTGAATCAAGCCTCACTACTCCAGGTGCGGAGCAAAGTTACAAAGCGTACGAAAAAGCACACGGGTCGCTTCCGGACAAGCAGCTAGCATATTTGTTTTTGCATGAAGCCATGGGAATGGTCGCCGAAGGCGGCGTGCTTAGCATGCTACAGCAGTACAATTTTCTTTATAACCAACAGTCATTGGGTTTCCGTCGCCACTTTCTGACGAAATGGGATGTTCGGGAAATCCTCGACTTTATTTCAGTGCGTGGGTTATTTCAAAAAGGGGACGCCGACACGAAAGTCGTGGTTGTCGTTGCCGATGCCGTTGCACCGCCCAAAAACCGCAAAATTCTCCACGCTACGTTCCGCCGTACTGGCCGAATCGATTCTGAGCAGGGGTTCGACATCGACTTTTACGACCTGCATTGGATCCCGCGGGCGCTCGCGTTGAAGAATGATGGTGTGTGGCGCGCGGACCTACTTGGCGGAGGGCGGGTGTTAAGCTTTGTCGATAGGCTAAAATCATTCTCGACACTTGGCCAGTACGCGAAAGAACAAGGCTGGGATGTTGGCGAAGGCTTTATTGCGGGCGAGACTGGCAAGCTTGCGAGTGCGCCACACATTACCGGCAAGAAATTGCTCCCATCGACAGCATTGACCGAAGACGGCATCGACCGAACGCAGATCATTACGGCGGATACGCGAAAATTTAAGTCGGCATACACCGCCGCCAGATACACGCCACCGATGCTATTGATTCGGGAGAATATGGATTTGCCGCACGCGGTTTGGGAAGATCACTACTTAACGTACAAGGCTCAGATTGTTGGGCTCGCCGCCCCGGTAGCCGAGGGGCAGTCTGTTCGCAAAGCGGGTGATTGGCTCACTGCCAACAAGCGCGCACTAAAAGCGTTCGTCGCCGCGATCAGCCCTAGTCTGTTTTCTCGTAGGGCGACAGCAGTGTGCGCCGAAGAAGTCCTGGCTCTGCCATATCCCGAAAGCCGATCTCTCGACTTAAGCACCAACGAAAAAATCATTGTCGACGACGTCGTCGACTACTACCGAAACTTGGTTCGCTTGGGAGAGGATGCGGATGCGATGGCGTGCGACGGCCGCCAGGCACTCTCTGCGTTCGTGAAGGTATTCGCTGGCCAAATCAGCGCAGTCTATAAGAAGAAGCCGTTGAAGGCTTTGAAGGCTCAAGCTTGGCCCGGAATCATTTGCCAACCGTTTGTTTTTGGTAACGGGACAGTCGATTGGAGCGACGCAGATACGCTCAAAGGAAAACTTGATCGACTTCTTCACCAACAGTCGGGTACGACTCTTCACGTCACGCGAATTGCACGCATCTATGATGGCAATTTCATCTTCCTTTTGAAGTCGGATCGCTTGCGATATTGGCTGCGGTCCGCTGCATTGCGGGATGCAGACGATACCTTGGCCGATCTGCGCTCGCAGGGGTTTTAGGGGGATGCTGGCAAACGCGACATCTCAGGCCGGGCACATCGGTGCACTCGGTAAGGATGTGCACCAGCCAGCAACGTTTCTGACCGAGTTGCTTGATTTCATTCAGGATGAACTTGCGCGATGGCGAGACAGGCCTGAACGCCCGCCCGAAACATCGGAAACCGTTCTGACTTCTCAGCTGTGCGCGCACATGAACAGTGCTACTCGCAAAGCGCCTGGATGGGACATTTTGCAGTTTCGGACGGAAGAGCCCGACGAAACAGTTGGAGGGCGCAAGGTGGACCTCGTTCCGGCGCCGGCGGACGCTACGATCTGGGTAGATGGGCGCAAATACGTTGATTTCGATCCCTTGCTGCCCATCGAATGCAAGCGTCTGCCGACGCCAAAACAGCATGATCGCGATGAGCGCGAATATGTCTTCAGTCAGCACAGCACGACTGGCGGAATCCAACGGTTCAAGCTCGGACTACACGGGGCTGCGCACACGATCGGGGGCATGATTGGTTATGTTCAACAGGACACCTGCATCCTGTGGAATGGTAGAATTACTGAGTGGATCAAGCAACTCATCGCGAGCGGCGAACAGGGTTGGTCTGCCACCGATGCTTTGCAGCTGGTTCAAGACGATGAGAAGTGCAAGGTAGCGAGCTTGAAATCCGTTCATTCCCGGAAAGCGGGGATGTCCGACATTTCGCTTCGTCATATGTGGGTGCAAATGAATTGACGGCCTCTTATTAGTGGCCGACGGGATGAATTGATTCTATGTGCTTCGCATGGCCGTCGATGAGCACGAGTTGGCTCATACCGACCAAGCCATCCAATGAGGGAATATGCCCGCGCCCGATGTCATTAGAGAATTGGTCAGTCGATTTGAAGAGCAAATCGATACTTATTCGCTGGCTAAGTACAACGAGACGCAAGTCAGGCGTGAGTTCATCGATCCGTTCTTCAAGGCGCTTGGCTGGGATGTCGATAATACGCAGGGCTACTCGGAAGCGTACAAAGACGTTGTCCACGAGGACTCGATCAAAGTAGCTGGAGGGCATCGCGCTCCCGACTATAGTTTCCGTGTTGGCGGCGTTCGAAAGTTCTTTCTTGAGGCAAAGAAGCCCTCAGTCGAGATTGCCATCGAAGACAAAGCGGCGTTTCAGATTCGCAGGTATGGGTGGTCGTCCAAGCTTGGTCTCTCCATCATTACGAGCTTCCGCGAACTAGCGGTCTACGACTGTCGAATCAAGCCCGAAGTCTCGGATCGCCCGAGCGTCGCTCGCGTCATGGTGTTTGGTTATCGGGATTACATCGACCGATGGGACGAAATTGCAGCCATCTTCTCTAAGGAGGCTGTCTACAAAGGTGCTTTTGACCGCTACGCGGGCTCCATCAAGCTCAAGAAGGGCACCACTGCGGTTGATGACGAATTCCTTATCGAGATCGAGAACTGGCGTAGTGGACTCGCCCGTCACCTCGCACTAAAAAATCACGCTCTGACGCAAGCCCAACTCAATTTTGCGGTCCAGGCAATCATAGATCGCATCATTTTCTTACGCATCTGTGAGGATCGCGGCATTGAGCCTTACGGCCAGCTCCTGGCCCTGTCCAAGAAAACAGACATCTACGACTCGCTCACGACGCTGTTTCGAAGCGCCGACGACCGTTACAACTCCGGCCTGTTCCATTTTCAGAAGGAAAAAGATCGGCCGGAAGCGCCCGACACAATCACGCCGTCACTTGCAATCGATGACCGGACGTTACGGGACATCATGGCGGGGCTTTACTATCCCGAGAGCCCTTACGAGTTCTCGGTCATCGGTGCCGACATCCTTGGCCAAGTCTACGAACAATTTCTCGGTAAGGTAATTCGTCTCACACCCGCGCACCGTGCGGTGATCGACGAAAAACCGGAGGTAAAAAAAGCTGGGGGCGTCTACTACACGCCGACTTACATAGTGGATTACATCGTTGCTCAAACGGTAGGCGCGCTGCTCGACGGTAAGACGGTGGCGGAGGCGGCCAAGGTTCGCATCGTAGACCCGGCGTGCGGTTCGGGTTCATTCCTGATTGCGGTGTATCAGTGCCTGCTGGATTGGTATTTGAACACGTATTCCGCAAATCTCGAAAAGCATAAGAAGCTTCTTTATCGCGGCAAACACGGTGAGTGGCGGCTGTCATCAGCGGAGCGCAAGCGCATTCTTCTGACGCATGTGTTCGGAGTGGACTTGGACCGACAGGCTGTCGAAGTCACGAAGCTGTCGTTGCTGCTCAAAGTGCTTGAAGGTGAATCTTCGGAGACTTTGAAGGCGCAGCTCGAAATGTTCCGGGAACGGGCGTTGCCCGACCTAGCCAACAACATCAAAAGCGGGAACTCGCTCATCGGGCCGGACTTCTATCAACACCAGCAGTTCGATCTCCTCGATGAAACCGCCCGAGACGCTGTGAATGTCTTCGATTGGGACGCGGAATTTCCTGACGTGCGGGCCCAAGGCGGATTTGACGCTGTCGTTGGAAACCCGCCGTACATCAACGCGTGGGTGATGTTCGAAGCCAACCCAGCCATCAGAAACTATATCAACGGATCGGCCCTCTACCGCTCGGCAGATCGGCACTGGGACATGTACGTGCTGTTCCTTGAGAAGAGCCTTGGGCTGCTTCGTCCAAAGGGGAAGCTCGCATTCATTATCCCGTTTTCTTATTGCATCCAAAAATATGCATCGATTTCGCGGCAAATCATTTTGGATGAGTGCACCATCCAAAGCGTTGCTGATTTGCGCACCGTCCGCGTGTTCAAGAACGTGCCGGTCATTACGATCATCCCTGTCATTGAAAAACGTAAACCGACGAAGAAAAGTCAGATTGCGGTGCTAACTCCTCAGCACGATGGGCGGACAATCAACCACGCCAGCCAAATCGTACCAGCTCACAACGTGGAGCAACAAGTGTTCCGCGAAACTCCTGAGGCCATGTGGCGACTCGATTTGGATGCAACGAGTTTGGCGGCATGCGCAAGAGTGGATGAGCTGAGCATCAAAGTGGGCGAAATATGTTGGGTCAATTATGGCGCGCAGATGTCGAGCAAGCGCAAAGCCGAATTTGGCAAAGACTTCGTCCTTCGCAAAACGCTTGCGTCACCGACCTGCAAGAAGACTATCTCTGGACGCAACCTCTATCGCTATCAGGCCAAATGGGACGGGGAGTATGTCGAATGGGCGCTCGCTCCTCGCATGTACGGACCTAGAGAGCCTTGGTTTTTCGAAAGTCCCAAGCTCATGATCCGCGACATTACCGGTACGCATCGGCTTGAACTCTCTCTCGACCGCGAAAAGCTTTACTGTGACCACACGGTTCTTTGCAGCTTGCGGGCATGCGACGTATCTCAGCATCGACCATTCTCGGTCGAGGCTGTCGCCCTCTCGAAGCGCTATTCGTTGGAATTGTTGATGGGCCTGCTCGCGAGTCGCCCTACGTCCGCATATTATTATTGGAAACTGACCGGGGAGGGCGTTCGAACAGGTGGAGGCTTCCACACATATCCAAATACGATCAGGGCGCTTCCATTGCTCGACCTCGACCGTGCGTCGAAGGAACAGCTTGATGATTGTAAGAAGATCGAAGTGGCCGTTAGTCGTATCTACGTGTTGAAGCAAAAGATCACCGCAGATAAGACAGCGCAGGGGATGACCTCGGCCGAACGAGAAATATCTGCCTTGGATCGCGAAATCGATTTGGCTGTTTATCGTCTCTACGGGTTTGATGCTGTTCAAATCGACGCAATTGAGCGTGCTACCTAGTGATGTCCGTAAGGCGTGACACACTAAGCTTCCAGTTCTCATTTCTATCCCGTCCGGCGCGCCATCCCCCAAATCCGATATTGATTTTGCTAGACAATTCGCAAGGTGGGGCAATTCGGAACTTTTTCGCGGTCAAGGTGGGGCAATTCAACTCGCGTTTTGTTCTAGGCGAATGAAGCCCATCCCGGAATCCGCGAGCTTCTTTCGGTTGACCGTCTTCGTGTAGTGCATCGCCATCGACTCAGACAGTCAACCGAACATGCTCATAAGCTGATGCACGCTCGCGCCGTTGTTCGCCGCGATGGTCGCGGCAGCTTTGCGAATTCCGTGGGCAGTGCAGTTCACGAGTCCCTGTTGAAGTTGCAGGACGGCGCGGTTCCGTTCGTCGCGGCTGACATGCCCGATGCCAACGAAATGACAGTCGGAATTATGGCGGTCGTGGCACAGCAAGAGGCGAAAGCTATCAGCCAACGCACCAAGGGCGCGCTTGCTGCCGCCAAAGCACGAGGGACGAAGCTGGGCGGCTTTCGCGCCAACGCAGCGGACATTGCGCAGTATCAGGCGAAAGGCGTCCAGGCGACGCGTGAGAAGGCCCAGAAGGCCGCCGAAGACAACCGCGACGATGTTGAACCGATGGTACGCGAAGGCTTGTCGCTGCGGATGATCGCCGCTCGCTTGAACGATGATAGAACTCTCTCACCTCGGGGCGGCGCTTGGAGCGCGCAAGCGGTCAAGAATTTGATCGAACGACTGGGGATTGACCGGGCGTAGATCGTAACCGCGCTTGCAGCGCCGGGCGGACTCATGTCCGCCCGGTTTTTTTTGTGCCGAAGGGGGACCCAAAAGCCCCGGGGGCGACTTGGCACGAGAGGTGCCATCCGGTGTGTTCGGATTGAATTGAAATATCGGCGAAGCGGCCCGGTAGCGCCACTATCAAACGTCTATCTACGGATGTAGTCTTCGATTGCTTGGGGAGGGGCAATCAATGTTCAAAATCACAGGCACCTGCGCGCTCGCCCTACTGAGTGTCGTCTTGAGCGGCTGCGCCATGTCTTCCGGCGTGATGGACGCTGGCAATGGCGTTTACATGATTTCCACGCACGCATCAGCGATACGCGGCGGCGCTACGGGTGCCAACTCGATTGCGTACCAAGATGCCCAAAAGTTTTGCGCCGCGAAGGGCAACGGGACACACGCCATTGTTGTCGATGCCAATGAACGCGATGTGTATCAAGGCTCAATGGGCGGTTCTTGGGGACCGAATGGCGGCAGCATCGGCGGCGGCGTCTTTGCCGCTGGGAATGTAAATCTGAGATTTCGGTGTGGGCGCTGAAATCGAATACTCAGATGTGTCGTTTGATTGTTACTGGGCTGAACAGACAATCTTTTGGATTTCCGCTAGTTGGCCCGGCTCGATAAACCGCCACGTTGTGGGCTGAAGGTTATCGTCGGAACTGCCTTCAAGGTTGTTTTTCGAATACCCTGTGCTTTGGAGCTCCCGCACTCGGCGTTGGGAACAGTCGAGTTCAAACAAATAAGTGTTTGAGCGATATTTCTTTGCAATGATGGTAGCGTATTCCACACGCAGCCATATCCGTGGAGCAGACCCCTTTAGCCGTATAACGGGAGCCATGTAGTAGAGCGCCCGGTCGGGGTCGGGGATGTTTTTTACAAAAGTCCATCCGTTCGGTTTGATGTCAAGTTTTGCAAACGGATCGCGGATGAGACGGGTTGGCTTGCCATTGAGCAGCATTCTGCCGTCGTCTAAAATAGTAGTTTCCTTCGGCGGTACAAGATCGCGCCAATCCCGTTCCCAAGGCTTGCAGTTTTTTGCGCCCGAACGACAACGAGGCGCGGTGTTATCGTCACTTGCGACGGCGACAACGACTCCAATCAGTAGAACGGCCAGAGCGAGTGATGCTTGTTTGAGCATGTTCTACGCTCCCTTTCGCATAGTTAGAATATGGTGCCAATTCGGGGCTGACTAGCTGCCACTGGGAAATAGAGCTATGGACGAAACGCTTTTTTGGACGAAGATTGGGGCGATTGGCCAGATCGCAGCGGCAGTTGCCACGCTTGCGGCTGTATGCGTGTCGCTCTGGTTAGCGCATTCGGAACGACGGGCATACGTCAAAGTCCGAGCAGGCTTGCGGCTGCTTGTAGCAGGCGATGGATCGCCCTTCGAAGACACGCTTTCGATCCAAATTACTAACCACGGCATGCGGCCTGTTCGCATTTCATCGGTTGGATGGCGAACTGGTTGGTTGAGAGGTGGCCCGAAATGGTTGGCGTTTCAACACGCCATACAGAAATTCGACCTTCCTCCATCGATGATCACAACTGCAACACCGCCATTTGATCTGGGACCGGGACAAGAAGTATCGCTCTATGCCTCCCCCGATCCATTCAAGAAAGGGGGTGAGTTACGCGACACATTCTTTTGCCGTCGCTTTCCTTGGGCGCGCAAAGCATCGGGGACCAAGATATGCGTTGTTGTGTTCATTGTGGCCTCGAAAGCCGTAGTGACGCGGGTAGAGGGGAACTTGGAGAAATTTCTGGCGACCGGCATAATCGCGACCGGCGCAGATAAAGCGAACAAAGCAGTTGCGACCAAGGCGTGAGAAGCACGCGCATGACTTAGCGAGAGGCATTTTTTGATTCTTAGGCCCGCGCGTCAACTGTCGATTGTGGATGGGGCAGTCGCCGTAGAAAGCATTGGGAAGCATTAGAAAAATCGCTTGACCCACTTTCCACTAAGCTATTGATTCCGCTAACTTGCGTCACGCCCCTAGGGCGCGCCATTTTTGTTGGCGGGCGGGCACTTTGCCGCCCACCAACCCAAAGTGCCCGCCCGCGAAGGTCTCATTTCTATCCCCTCGGGCGCGCCAGTTTTGCTCGAAGATCTGGCACGCGGCGTTTCCGGGGTTGGCAGTTTCGCGGGTTTGTTCCATGCCGTCCGCTTGCCGAGTTTGCATGCTTTGGACCGGCGCAGAACCGCCGCCATGACGCGAATTCCATTTGCGCCCGCGCAGCCGCTCTAAACGCGTTCGTAGCCCAGGATGACCGCGAAGTCGGCGATCTCCTTTTCTCCCGTCGCCGGATCGATCTGCAGCTTTCCGCCGCCGGGCCGCGTCACGGTGAGCTTCCACGTCACCGGCGCGCCGTTGGGCGGAATCTGGACGTCGAACGGGTCCGCCGGGTCGGCGGGCAGGATGCCGACATGCAACGCGCCGTAGTCCGAGCTCACCGGCATGAGGGCGCTGTTCTTGGGGGCCGTGAGCGGCGGCGACAGGACCGCCTTGTAGCTCCCGGCGTCCATGCAGCGCGCCAGCAGGTAGATGGCATTGAGCTTGAGCGTCTGCCCGCGATCGAGGGCGCGGAACAGGTTCGCCGACATGTCGAGCTCGAACACATTGTCGCCCGCCGGATCGGTCGGGTTGAGGAAGCGCGCCCACTGGCTGGGGAAATCGCGGCGCAGATTGAAGGCGCGCCACAAGGGTTGCGAATCCGCGTCGCCCAGCCAGGACCGCAGATGCGCCATGGCGGCGGTCTTGAACGGACCGGCGTCCTCGCGCGCCGTGTATTTGAGGTGCAGGATGACGTCGCTGATCGTGCGGTAGTCGAACTGGCGCAGCGCCGCACCGAAATCGGCGCTCTGCGGATCGCTGATCAGCTCCAGCGACCAGCCGCTGATCGCGCCCGCCCCTTCGAACGGCAGGTAGCGCTCGTCACGGAAGCTGAGCTCGAACAGGCCGGCATCGTTCTGCCCGCCGCTGGTCGCGATCGCCTTGACGGGGATGGCGCTCTCGATGAAGCGCGGATCGTCGGCCGGGCCGTGCTCGTCGGCGTTGCGGGCATACTGGTCGCCGGCCGTCGAGCTGATGCGAATGCTGTTCTTCACGAGTCTCGCGGTGCAGGAGATCGTGGTGTAGGGGCCCGCCACGCAGGGCATCGTGAAGCTGACCGACTTGAGGCGGCGGAAATAATGGCCCGGATAATCGAGGTCGAAGATCTCCTCCGGCAGGTCGAAGAAACACTGGCCGGTTTCGACCATGCGCGCCAGCGCGCGCGGATCGTGCAGGGCAAGCGAGACATGCTTGGTGAGCTCGAGCTCGCGCTTGTTCTTGTCGATATAGGCGGTCTCCAGACGCCTGAGGTCGTATTGCAGGTTCTCGCCCGAGAGCAGGCCTTTCTTCAGGCTGTCCCAATAGCCGAAATTGACGTAGCTGCTGTCCTGCAGGCCGAGCTCGAAGCGGAAGCAGCGCTCGGCGCGCTTCGCCAGATCGTAGGCGAGCTTGTAGCTGCTGAAATACACGCCCGAGATCTGCGCCACCTGCCACTGATAGAGGTCCTGGTTGGTGTATTTCGAGCGCATATAGGCGTCGACCGCCTTCGAATTGTCGATCTGCAGATTCTGGTTGTCGATCTCCTTCTGCGCGATGGCGCCGCGCAGCTCCGCCGCCGCGATCTGCAGGTCGATCTGGGCGAGCTCCTTGTTCGCCATGTCCTCCTGGAATTTCCAGTCGTTCCACCGCCTGTCATAGCCGCCGATGATGGATGCCATGGTGGCGTCGTTCTGGTCGATCTGCGACAGGAACGAGAGCACGTCGGCCGCCAGCCCGGCTGCCTGGCCGAGCTCCAGGCCGCCGAGCTTGAACTTGGCGATCGGGGAGCCGCCGAAACCGGAGGCGCCGAGGTCGATGGCGGGAATGATCGAGATGATCGAGGCGGACAGCTTCAGGCCCTGGGCGGCCTCGGCCTTCTGGTGCGAGGCCGAGAGCTTGTCGAGATATTGCTGTTCCTTGTCGGTGATGCGCTGGATGTTCTGATAGTAATCGCGCTTGGCGGTGGTGACGATCTTGGACTTCTTGACCGCTTCGAGGTTCTCGTTGGCCTCGTCGAGCTGCTGCCGCTTGACCGCCAGAACGGCGTTGAGAACCTGCAGCTCCTGGCTCTGGCGCAGCAGCGCCATGCCTTCGGCGTCCTTCTTCTCCAGCGCCCCAAGCAGCGCGGCGCCGAGCGCCCTGACGTCGCCGCAGACTTCGTTGGCTTTCTGCAGCAGGACGTTGAAGCGATAGAGCGGCAGCGGCGCGGCAAGGTCGGCAAGCGCCGACGACAGATCCAATCCGCCCGCCACGGCCTTGACCAGCGCGCCGGGATCGATCGGCGGCGCGAACAGCGCGAGCTGTTGCACCTCGCCCTCGATGTTCATGCAGTGGCGAATCTTGTAGAGCCGGTCGGCGACCTTGTCCCAGTATCCCACCATCTGCGTGTTGTAGGGGATGCAGAAATAAAGCATCGGCAGCGGCGCCGCGTTCATCCCGCCGCCATTGCCGTTCATGGGCGGGACCAGGTTCTCCACCTGCACCAGCGCGTTGCTGAACGCATCGATCTTGTCGGCCTCGAGCTCGTAATAGGTCTCGAGCGGCGGGCGAACCTGCGCCGGCACTTTCTTCGGCCGCGGCCCCAGGATCTCCGCCGCCATGATATAGAGCTGCGTCGCCTGGTTGATGCTCTCCATCGTGTCCTGCTCGAACAGGTTGTCGCCCCAGGCGATCAGGTTGTCGAGATAGCGCATGACCGCGGTCTTCTGATAGGCGACCGTGCGGTAGGCGGCGATGCGGTGCGGCTCGAACGGATGGTCGCGCCAGTCCTTCACCTGCTTGATCAGCGCGTCGCGCGCCGTCGTCGAATAGCCGGCCGCCGACGCGTCGCCCGCTAGCATCGCCAGGATGTTCTCGATGCGCTGCTTCAGGTAGTCGTTGTCCGTCGTCTCGAAGAACGGCTTGGTGATCCAGTATTTGCTCATCGCCGAGCCGCCGCCCGGCGCCTCGACGCCCAGCGGATTGAAGATGTAGTGGTACCAGTCGCGCGCCTGCGAGAATTGCTGGTTTGCGCTGAGCGTGTTGGCGATCAGCAGCGGGATGTGGAAGAAGAGCTCCCAGTTGTAGGGGGAATAGGCGCCGTCCGGGCTGAAGTCGACCACTTCCTTGGGATAGTGGTCGGCCGTCGTCGGATCGACAACCCAGCCCGTCGGCTGGAAGAACTGCTTGAAGTCGAAGCCGCTGTCCTGGAGCTGCACGTCGCGGCGCATCAGGCCCGGCACGCCCTGCAGCGGATCGTAGACGATCTTGGCAAAACTGCAGACGAAGGGGTGGTAGAAATTGTGGAACTCGAATTGCCGGAACATGAACAGCAGGCCGGCTTCCAGTGCCAGGAAGACATGAGCGTAGCGCATGACGAAGCGCACCAGAAGGTCGCGCACCTCGACGTCGGTATAGGGCGGGGCGTGCTCGTTCTGGAACTGCGAGAACAGACCGGCTTCAGCCGCGGCGCGCGTTGCCGCGTCCCAGAGGCCGAGGTCGAAATTGTTGACACTCTTGCGAACGACTTTTGCGATCGCGTTCTCCTGGCTTTCGACGAAGGTTTTCACGTCCGGGTAGTAGCGCCAGATATTGGCGAGCTTGCCGTCACCGACGCTCAGGCCGCCCCACAATGCGGGCAGCACGAAGAAGGTGCGGCTGCGGTCGTTGTAGAACCAGGGCAGCCACATGCCGTTCGGCAGATAGTCCGAGTGGTGGTAGACCATGTTGCCGTCCAGGGCGAGCTTGTCGAGATAGGACAGATGCCAGGGCGGAGTCATCTGGAACGGCCATGCCGTGTCCTTGAGCAGCTCTATCGGAGCGCCGTAAGGGCTATAGCCCGCGCCGCGCGCCTCGAGGGAAAAATCCCGGTCATTGTCGGTGCGCTCGCTGAGTTTCAGCTCCTGCCAGCGCATATAGAAGGTGTCGTTGCCGACCGACGCATGTTCCGCGCGCAAGATCGGCGTATAGGACCCGAATGAACCGTCGCTGAGCTCCGGCAGCCCCTTGCAGCCTGCGATGTCGAACGTGCCGCTCAGATATGCGGTGTCCTTGCCGTATTCGTCGATGCTGTTGCCGCTGATCTGCACGCCGAAGCGGCCGTCGACGTCCGAGCTGTCCAACGCGACGACGCGGTAGCGCTGGCGCACGATGTTGGCGTCATAGGCGTTTTGGCTTTCGATGCAGTCCTTCGACACGCGCTTGGGCGTCCACTTCCCCTGCCGGTAGTCGCTGACGGCAAGCTGGACGCGCAGCTGCTTCCAGGCTTTCTGGACCTTCGCCGGACTGGTGCTGGTCGTATCGGGCAGCGGAATGGTGCTGTTGCGGGCCGCGTCGGGCACTTCGGTGAAGATCGGCCAGAACAGGAACAGCTTGCCGCCGACCACCGCCGGCGTGAGGTAGTCGCCCTGGATGTCGAGATCGACCTTCTCCCACGCCGACCACAGGCGGTAGTCGAAGGTGCGGTGGTAGTAGATGTGCGGCTCGGCGCCGCGCGTGCGCCCGAAGACGTGCAGCAGGATGTCGTCGCCGTTCTCGTCTTGATAGAAGCCCGCGATCTCGAGCTGCGCGACGTCGTCGAGCTTGCTCAGATAGTTCGTAAACGCGGTTGTCGTCGAGTCCGAATTGACGTCGTTCTGCTTGAGCTCGCTTTCGAGGTCCTTCATGAAGGACGAGCGGTCGGGCTTGAGCTCCGGAGCGATCCAGTTCTCCGGCCACAGGAAGACTTCGCGGTTCGCCTGCCAGACCCGGTACTGGCTCATCCAGGTCCACCAGTTCCAGGCGCTGTCGCCGGACGCGCCGCTGGCATTGACCGTGATCTTCGGCTCCAGGCCCATCAGGCAGCGCTGGATGAACAGCTGGATGGACCCCGAGCCTTGCACCAGCCGGCTCGTCTGCAGGCACGAGCACATCTCGACGTCGAGCAGATAATAGGCATAGAGGTCGTTGGTGTCGTCCCACTTGCCCGATGGCGCGTCGGCCGGCATGGACTGGGCGAGCAGATAGCTCGACAGGGCATCGCGCTTGCGTTCGCGCAGCGCGTCCTGGATGTCGCGGCTCAGCGTGAGGAAGGATTCGGTGCCGAACTTCGATCGCAGCAGGTTCTTGAGCGCCTCGGCCGACGCCTTGTTCATGGTGACGGCGCCGAACGCGGCCGCGGCCGATGCGCCGCAATTGAGGCTGGTGAGGAAATAGAAGGCCCGGCGCAGGCGATCCCAATTCTCGGCCAGCAGATAGTCGGCGGAATAGGCAAGGTCGAATTGCCCGATGAGCCCCTGGACGTCGGTGCTCTGCCAGTCGGGATCGAGCCGCTCCACGTCGTCTGCGAAGGCGGCCGCATTGGCATAGCCGCCGGCATTGAGCGTCTGCAGCACTTCGAGCAGCGTGGTGCTCGTTTCCGGCAGGCTGGCGCGCAGGCGCAGCAGCCGGCACGTCCGCAGGAACCTGTCGGCCGGGGCGACCGCCGGCGGCGTCAACGGCAGGGTGGCGAGGTCCAAGAGCTTGGCGTTCGCCGTGATCGCGACGATGCGTTTCCAGTCGGGCAGGGTCACGGCCCATTGCTTGAGCAACAGGGCGCTGCGCTGCGCCCAGCAATAGACCTGGAAGGCCACGGGCAGGCTGGTGGAATCCATCGCGCCGAGGGATGCCGCGAACGGGCCGGTGAAATAATCCAGCAGGTCTTGGGGCCCGGGCAGCACCGCATAGTTCGTCATCACATAGGCCGCGAACGCGTCGGTCAGGCCGAGCGCGGCGGCCAGTTCGCCGATGGCGGCCTTCTTCGACAGTGTCGCCGTGAGATAGGGCAGGGCCTCGAGGATGGCCGTCTTGAGATTGAAGGCCAGATGATCATTGGCCGGATTGGGATCGCGCAGGGGAAACAGAAGGTCCGCATCCTCAAGCCAGGTCGGAATCGGCGGCGCCAACGATGTCGGCTGGGTGAACACGCTGTTGACGGCGTTGCGATAAAGCGGATCGGCCGACAACAGGTCGAGCGCAGCCTTGTCGGCGGGCGTGAGGATGCCGTTCGCGACCAACAGGCCGTTTTCCGCGTCGAACGAAATCTTCTTGACCAGCGCCGGATCGGACAGGTTGTTGAAATCGACGCCGGCCGGCAAGACGGCCAGCGGAGCGCTGAACACCGGCTCGTAGAAGCGGATGGCGCTGCGCGGCCGCCGGAAGAGTTCCGCGATGGCCGCCTGGTAGTTGGCATTGCCCGTCACATTGGCCAGCGACGCATCGTTCAGCAGGATCGTCTGCTGCGCCGTCGTCATCAGCCCCGTGAAGGTGATGGTCAGGTCGGTGGCGTTGTAGGAGATCGGAATGGCGGCCGTGATGACGGCGGGAAAATCCGTGAAGGCGCCCGGCAGTCCGGGAACGTCGAGCGTGACGACGGCCGCATCGCTCAGCGTGTCGATGAAGAACTTCGCGGCGGCGTCGTCGCGGCCGAGAAGCTGGAGCAGGCTCGTGAGCGTGTCGGCCAGGGCAACCGGATCCGTGCCCGGGTCGAGCGCCGGAAAGGCGGACGGATCGTATTGCGCCGTCAGCGCCTGGAGGTCCTTGCGCAGTCCCAGAAGCGTCCGCGCGGCGGCGGATTCCTTCGTCGCGGCCTTGGCGAGCGGATCGGCGCCAAGCACCCAGTCGAGCTGGTCCGGGGTCAGTCCGCAGAGTGCGACCTGGTCAACGAGGCCGAGGAAGTCGAAAGCCGATTTCGGATCCTTGAACTCGAACGGCTTCTGCGGCGCGGGATCCGTCGCGCTGGTGATCTGCGGCCCCAGCATCGTCAGGATCAGCGCCCAATCGGCCGACTTGCGCTTGAACTGCCGGGACAGGAAGGCCTGACGCCACAGATAGGACAGATAGGAGAGCACCAGGTCGTCGTTGATATAGGGATTGGCGGTCCCCGGACGCGTCACGCCCTGGAACGTGGCGACGTCGCTTTGCGACACGCCGAGCGCCGCCAGCACGACGGGCAAGTGCCCCGAAATCTGTTCCGTCGCCGGCGGCGCGACCGACACGGCGGCCACCGCGAAGGCCGGATCGATCGGCCGGATCAGCCGCTTGTTGAGGAACAGGCCCTGATAGAGGCCGTCGGCCCGCGGCTTGTAGGATTCGGTGTAATGGGTTTCGGTGTTCAGCGGGCCGAACAGGGCCAGGACCTGTTCCACCGTCGCCTTGGCGCCGAACCGCGTCTGGATGCGGTGCAGCCAGAAAAGATTGACCAGGAAGTTGCTGCCGTCGAGCGCGCCGCCGCCGATGCGCGCGGCGCGGATCGCGAGGTCGAGCTCCCACACCTTCCAATCCGGCAGCTTGCGCGACAGCCGCAGGAAGCGATGGATGCGGTCGAGCACGCCGGCATCGAGACCGACGATCGTCCTGTCGGCCAAGTCGCAGGACACGCCCGCGGTATCGATCGTGATGGCCGCGCCGCCCTTGATGAAGGGCAGGTCGAACAGCGCCAGCATCGGCTCGTATTCGAGGCCGGTCTTGAACAGGAAGGTCTTGACGTTGGCCAGCCGGGTCTTCCAATCGGCGTGGCCGCCTTCGCCCCAGATGGTTTGCTGCTGCCCGTCGCTCGCGCGCGCGTCGAGGATGTAGCTCTTCTCGTCGATCGGCGCGCTCGCGTCGCAGCTGATCGAGAAATATTCGCAGGCGATCTCGACATCGGACGGGCCGAGATTGCCGTGGAACGTCTTCATCAGGTCCCAGCGCGCGAGATTGCACTTCTGGAAGCCGGCGCGCGTCTCTTCTCCGAACAGGTCGAAGGGCAGCGTGAAGGGATAGCCCGTCTCGCGCAGCGTCTCATAGGCGTTCTCGTCGACATAGGCCGGATAGGCGCGCAGCTCATCGGCGCCGGCCTTGGTGTTGGGCAGGATGCGGGCATAGAAATCGCCGCCGGCGGACTTCGGCTTCAGCCGGTAGGTGATCGCCTCGCCGTGCACCACCCAGGCGCCCGGATCGGCGGCGCCCACCGCGTTCAGCGTGAAGTCGGCGCCCAGATCGATATTCAGGATCTGGAACTGCGCGGCGACGTCCGCCTTGGCCTGGACGGGATTGGCGTTTATCGCATTGAAGCCGACCATCCGAACGTCGCTCGCGCCGTTCGAGATCACGGATTCGAGCACTTCGCAGACGACGTCGACGTACGGAAGCGGCGTCAGCGCGTTGTCGCAGTTCAGTTCGAGATAGCCCAGATCCGGGCGGCGCCCCAGCAGGATGTCGCCGACGGTGATGCCGGCCTGGGCGCTTTGCAGCCCGCGGGCATATTGCAGCAGGTCGGCGAAATAGGCCGCGGGCCCCAGGACCGAATTGCACTCGTCACAGCTGCACAGATCGCCGGTGTGGAACAGGTTGTTCCAGTTTGGAAACGTCGACAGCGCGTCGTCGGCGGCGTCGTTGATGAGAGCGGCGGGCATGCCCTCGGCCCGCAGCGCCTGCAGATCGCCGACCCAGGTGACGACCGCGGCATAGGTATCGGCGGCCCTGTTCCAGGTCAGAGCCGCGGTCTGCGGCGTGAAGCCGGGCTTGTCGCCATAGGCCTGCACGAATTCGGCCCGGCCCCGGCGATAGATCCCCTGCGCCGAATGCACGCCGTCGGCCATCAATGTGTCGGCGGCCTGGTAGGACGGCACGACCTTGGCGACACGTTGCACGGCCTTCAGATTGGAGGCGAGATCCTCGGCGTCGCGGAACTGCGGCCGCGCGGCCTTGTCCAGATACGCGTCCACCGGGGTGCGCAGAAGGTCGAAGTCCGCATGGGCATCGAGGAACGACTTCAACGTCGGCGCCGCTGGAATGCCTTTGACCGCGCTGCCGGTCAGGGCGCGCGAAAGATCGCCGCCGAAGGCCGCGGTCGGATAGGCGGCGGCGAACCGTTCGCGCAGCAGCGTGCCGTAAACGACGGCGCTCGAGACGGGCGCTTGTTCTTGCAGCGCCGGCATGGCGAGCGGCGGGGTCATCGCGCCGCTGTCGACCGCCTTTGCCACGAAGGCGGTCCATTCGTCGCCGCTGTTGCGTGCCAGCGCGGCGAGCTGATCGGGCTTGGCGAGATCGAACGCCTGTTTGATGGCGCCGACCACGGAAAAATCGCCACCCGTGATATCGGCCAGATGGTAGCTCGTCTGGAGGTCGGCGATCTCGTCCGTCGAGAAGGCGCCGCTCTTGGCGAGAGCGTCCAGCGCCTGAGGCGTCAGCTTGCGGCTGTCGCCGACGATCTGCGCGAAGACCGTTTGCTTGTCGCTTTGGGCGATGCCGGCCGACTTGAGCGCCTGCGCGGCGAACGTCGGAGACTTTGCCGAGCCCAGCGCCGCCTTGGCGCCCATCGCCGCCCGTGCGGCGAGCCAGGCATCGCCGTTCTTTGCCAGCGCCTGGTCGAGGTCGTTCGCCGCGAAGGCATCGGTCAAGGTCTTGCGCGCGCCGTCGGCATCGAGCGCCGCAACGGCGGATTTCGCGTCGGGCGTCTGCTCGGCGATGCCCTTCTTTTCGTCGTATGTCGAACTTCGCAGGAAGGCGAACCAGGCTTCCCGCGGCAGCGCCTTGTCGGCAAGCCGGCAGGCCAGCGCAAAGCGCGCGAGTTGCGCCGTTTCGATCCCGGTCTCGCCGCCAAGGAAGGTCAGATCCCGATGGTCGTCGTTTTCCTCGAGCTGGTTGGCCGGCAGGTCGCGCAGCAGCGGCTGAAGCGCGTCGGCGATCTTTTCGATGAGCGCCGGTGGCGCCAGCTTGGCGAACGGTATCGCCAGGTCGATTTGGGCATGCGCCGGCGCGTTGAACAGCACGGTGGAGACCGCAAGCTCGCTACCGCGCGCGTCGCGGACCCGCACGACGAGGTCGGCGCCGTCGCGCTCGGCGCGCGCGAATTGCTCGCGATGATACGCGATGCGGTATCCGCCCTTGCGGCCCAGGACGGCATGGCCGAGCGGCTCTTCCCGCCGCAGGTCGGCGTCGTAGGCGGAAACCACGAGGCCGCGCGCCGGCGATCCGTCGGCGAGACGCACCACGCCCTGGACGACGAAGTGCGGTCCCGGCGGCCAGGACGCTTGATCATGCGCGCCGCCCGGCGCGATGCCGTGCTTTTCGAGCAGGCGGTCGAGAAGCTCGGCGGTGGCGCGGTCCACCTCGCCGGTGGCCTCCAGATCGAACAGGCGTTGCAGCAACTGGACGAGGACGAACGTCGCCTCGCGGAAAACGGTTTCCCGCCGCTCCTCGTGCAGGCGCTCGACGATGGCGCGGCTGTCGTGCTCGTCCAGCGGCAGCACGCCGCGTTCGATCAGCTGCCCGAGAGCATCCTGGAGCATCGCCACTTGCGCGCCCCGCATCTTGCGCTTCAGGGGGGAAAGGATTCTGGTCATGTTCACCTCTCGAATCTGTGACGGGCGCACGCCTAGTGGACGCTACGCGCCTCGATGATTTCCTTTTTCCGATTGGCAGATGCCTTGTCGAAACGCTCTTTGTGGGCGTTTCGCAATGCGTCGCCGACGAGGGGCTGCAGCGTCTTGTTTTTCATCGGCAGATCCGAGTCACGGACCACCGGCGGGATAAAGTCGAAGTTCGGCGCTTTGGAAGGGTCGACGGCTCCCGCACTCTTCAGGAATCTGTTCATCGCCTCGACGATCGACAAGTTGCCCGCAAGAAGCTGCTCGCCGTACTTTTCAATGAATTTGATGCCGGCCTCGTCGGATGGCAGATCCTCATAAGAATATGCGCTTGCGTCCCGTCCGATGGCGCCTTGACCCCACTCCGATTTCTTCGCAAGGTCTCGCGAACTTTCGGCGCCCACCGCGACGGTGGAAGCCGCAAAGTAGAAGAAGTGGTGCATGTCGATCCAACCGAGCTGGGTTGTGTAGACATAGCGGGTCACGTTCTTGCTATCGGTCCTGCTGGTATCGTCGACCCAATTTCCGGTCTTCGCGTCTTTCGTCAGAAAGCGATCCGCTTCGAAATGGTCGCGAAGCGTGCCCAGCCCTTGGGTCAGCGCAACCTCGGCGTTCTGGCGGTAGGCGTTCTGTACGGCGATCGACTGCGGGATCGTGGCATTGCCGTGTTCCGCAAGGATCGTCTTTTCACGTGTCGCTGCGGCGGTGAGCACAGAAAGATAAGTCGTCAGGTCGGTCAGATCGGGAATGTTCTTTCCACCAAGCGCAGTGACCTTTTCCTTCAGCATATCGGCCCGAATTTGGGAGACCGTCAGCTGTACCGTCGATGCTTCTTTCGAGACGTCGGCGGCGGAACCAAGCTGGCCGCGCTTGGGCTCGCGGCCGTCCGGATCATGAAACGTGGCGGGATTGTTTGCCGCGTAGTCATAGACGCTCTCGCCAGCCTTGGGTCCAACAGGATCGGGGCTGAGCCATCGCGCCAGCCAAGGCGGGTAATAGCGCGCGCCGAAATAATAGAATCCGCTTTCCTCGTCGCGCTCCTTGGCCGTGAAGCGGTATCGCTTGGACGCCTCGGTGTGGTTGCGCACGGCCTGGTAGGAGGTGCTGCCGAACGGGAAATACTCCTCATAGGAGATGATCGCCGCCGCGTCGTCGAGCTCGAGCACGGCGGACCCAAGATGATTGCCGAGCTGGTAGCGGACGAGCTGCTCCGGCACGGGCAGATCGGTGCGTGTCTCGACCATCGCGACCCGCGCCTTGCCGTCCATCACATGCAGCGTCTCGCGCGTCAGCGCGCCGGCGCCGTTCTTGACGTATAGCTCGGCCCGGCCGACATAAAGACGATCGTCCTTGACCGCGCCGCCGCTGAGTTCGGTGATCTTGCGGATGCGCTCTCCGTTCGCGTCGTAGACGTACCAGGTCGTCTCGGCGCCGGTGCCTGTGCCGCGCGCGGTGGAGCGCAGCGCGTCGCGATAGTCCCATACCATCGCGCTGAGATGCGGCATCTGCACGATATTGCCGTGGCCGTCATAGGCGTATTTCTCGACATAGACGGGCACAGTCCCGTAATCGTTCGTGCAGTCCTTGTCGGGATCGTGCGCGAGCGCGGGATTGGTCGTGCTGAGCAGGCGATTGCTGCCGGACGCATACTGGAAACAGCGGCGCCAGCCCGGCGTCGCCGGGTTGCTGCCGCGGTGGCGCATGTTCAGGATGTTGCCTGTGCCGTCATAGGCGTAGCGCTCGACATAGAGACCGAGCGCATTGCCATCGCCGAGATGGTCGAGACCCGTCGCAAAGTGGTTGCCGGCGTCCGGCGGCGTTGGCGCATTGGCGACGCCCCCGGTCAGTCCGAGATGCTCGCGTCCGGCGCCTTCGATCAGCCGCGACAGCGCGTCGTAGGTGTAGTCGGTGCCGGGCTCGACGCGCTTGTTGCGGAAGAACACCGTTTGCTGCGCGTCGTCGCGGATCGACATGACGTTGCCGAGCGGATCGTAGACATAGCTGATGTCCTGCACCACGCGATCGTCGCCCGCGTAGCCCCGGCGCGTCGTCGTGAGCCGGCGGAGGCGGAAGGTCAGGGGATCGTAGAAATATTCCGTGAGCGTATCGGTCGCACCGCCATATTCGATGCGCGTGCGCCGGCCCTTGGCGTCGTAGTCGATATTGGCGACGAAGGCGGTCGCGGCCGCGGCGCCGCGGAGTTGGACAGCGACGGCATTGAGGACGCCGGCATCGTTGTAGCTCTGCGCGACGATGCTGCCGTCGGCCTCGACGAACCGGTCGGGCCGGTTCAACGCATCGAAATGACTTTGCTGGACGTGGACGGCGGCGTCCAGCGCGACCGCGCCCGACCAATCGAGCAGGCTCTTGTAGTCCGTCGCGAATTGCCGTTCGTCGCGCACGCCATTGCCTTTGAAGTCGTACAGACCCGTGGTGCGCGTTCCGCCCTGGTCGCAGACGCGATAGACCTTGCCCCGGAGATTGCTTGCCTCCGGCGTCGGCTGGGACTCGCCGTGGATCGTGCGGACCGCCAGGACCTCGGGCGCGCCGGAGGCAACGTGCCGCTCGGCCTCGCGCCGCAGCGCGTCGTACAGGGTGCGGAAATTCTGTCCGCGCGAATCCCAGGCGCGGACCGGATGATCCATGACGTCCGGAAGCGTCCAGTGCTCGCCGCCGTCGGGGCTGGCGGAGTGCAGATGGCGCCCGACAACGTCGAAGTCGCTGCGCATCGTGACGATGTTGCGGGCATCCGTGATCGCGCGGTGATTGCCTTCGATGTCCAGTAGTGTATGCGTCTGGTGAAACTCTTCGACCGCCGGATCGAGGCCGAGCTGGTATCGGTTGTGCCGGATCTCCAGGAACGCCCGGCCCAGCACGTCGCTGTGAACGACGGCCGGCGTGGCCGCATGCACGAGCGTTTTCTGCGCGGCGGTGCGCTCGCGCGCGCCCCAGGCGCCGCCCAGCCTTGCATCGCACCAACCCGGCAAATAGTCGGCGGAAGGCAGGCGAGCGAAGAAGTCGCCGACATCGGTGTCGGCCGCCGGGTTCGCGACCGCGGCCGTGTCGCTGGCATCCCACTCCTCATTGCGCCAGGCGCCGAAGACCGACTTGCTCCAGCTGTGATCGGGATTGAGCTGCGCGACCTTGCGTTTGGTGGGGTCGTAGAGGAGAACCGGGCTCACGCCCACAGCCACGGCGAATTCGAAATCATGCGCGGCGGTGAAAAACGGCTCGTATTGGCGGACCGGCGAGCCCTTGTTGTCGAAGATCGTCCAGCCGCTGCCGATCCAGCGCGGCGACACGGTCGGCCCGCCCTCGCCGAGCGATCCGTCTTCCGCCCGCATCTTGGTTTGGATGGCGCGGCCGAAACCGTCCGAATAGGCAAAATCGATTGCGATCCGGCTCTCGTGACCCGCGGCCAAGTCACTGAGATGCGTCTCGCGCGCGAGTGTCGCGTTCCAGGAGGGCAGCCAACTGGACGGATCGTCGGGCGCCGCCGCGCGGCTGCGCGCGAAGCGCGTGATGTCGCAGAAATAGGCGGCCGTGGCGTCCTTGAGCAGGGCTGCGCCTGGCCCCCGCGGTTCGGCCGCGGCGAAAAAGGCATCGATCTGGGATTGCGGCGGATCGGCCTCGAAGCCTGCCAGCGCGTCGCCCAGCGTCTCGGCCGCCTTGCCGCGAACGGCCGTGGCGGCGAGCAACCCCAGCGCATTGTAGGCGAGTTCGACGCGATTTCCGTTCGGTTCGGTGATCCGGACCGGCGAGAGCACGCGATAGTCCTGATCGGCGGCCGTGATATTGCCGGCCGCGTCCACGACCTTGGCCAGCAGGAGGTCAGCCGCGTCGAAGGTTATGATGGTCTTGCCGCCGAACGGATCGGCATAGAGGCGGGTCCGGAAGAAATGCGCGTGCGCCTGGGCGAGCTCCGCCGCGGCGGTGGCAGCGGGGTTGGCGGGATCGGCGGTGGAATCGAAGAACGAGCGGCCGGACGGAATCCACCAGTGGCCGTCGCCCAGCAGATCCACATAGCCTCCACCGTCACCGGCGGTCGAGCCGAGCACCGCGGCGGGCGCCGGCAGAAGGTTCTCCGGCGGTCCGCCGAGCGTGCGGGTGTAGGTGCCGAGCAGCCCGGGCGTGAAGGCCAGCTTGTAGCGCTGACCCACGATGCCGAGCGATTCCATGAATCCGGCTGCGGCGAAGCCGGTCAGGTCGTCCTTGCGATAGCGGGTGACGGCGCGCTCGATCAGCCGCTTTTGCGGATGGATGTTGTCGGCCGCCTGTTCGTACGGGATTTCGACGGCCAGCGTGATTTTCTGAAAATTGTTCGCCGTCCATTCGTCGAAGCCGAAGCGGCCGGACGGGAGATAGCCGGTCACTTCGTAAGAGCGCGCGTCGGCGACCAGCGGCGTGCGATAGGCGTCCGCCGCGTCGATCGCAACCGTGAAGGCGTTCTCGGCATAGGTGAGGAGCGCGCCGCCTTGCCGCTTGCGGTCGTCGGCGGAAAGAGAGGGGTCGGGGACACGGCGTCCATATCCCACCTTGAGCACGCGCCTGGCGTTGCCGAACGGGTCGGTCTCCAGGGTCAACGCATGCGTCACGCGCGGATCGGACGGATCGCGCTCATATTGATAAGTCAGGACTTCGCGCGGATGGGCGAAGAACACGCCGTAAAGATTGCCGGCCTGAGGCTGCAGCATGGCGATGGTGAAATTCTGCTCGGTGACGGAATAGGGGTGCGGCTCCTTGGCCGTGCCGTCGAGCGCGTAGACCTCCTGCCGCAGCATCGATCCCTTCAGCGCCCGCGCCGCCTCGCGCTCCTCCTCCACGGTCAGGCCGAGCGGCATGATCGTGTCGGCGAGCAGCAACGCCTTCGCCTGGGCGTCGGTGAGGCCGGGTTCGCGATAGTATTCGCCCTTGTCGGAACCGGTCAGCAGGCCCGCGAAATAGTTGGAGACGCGGTCGCGGCCCAGATAGATTCCCGTGTGGTACCAGGTGCGCGTCAGTACCGGCGGCACATGCGATGCAGCGTCGATATTGTCGCCGGTCGGGAAGCTGCTGCCGCCCGCGAGCGTGGCGAATTCCGCCGTATCCCATTGCTCGACCATGCCGAAACCGCGGAACTCGCGCTCGACGCCGTCGAAATAGCCATGATGATAGGCATGGCGCGTCACGAACAGCGACCTGGCGATCCAGTCGAAGGTCTCGATCCGTTCGACGACCTGCACCGGGAACGGGATGCGCGTGATCCAGGGCCGTCCGGCCATCTCGTCTTCAAGATAGAACCGCGTCGACGGCGCATAGTGGATGACGGTCTCGGCGCCCAGACCGTTGGAATAGCCCGTCATCAGATGCGGCTTCACGCCGCCGGTGAGGTCGACATAGCGCATGCGCCGCGCGCCCGGCTCTCCAGACGACCAGACCAGGCACGACGTGCCGGTGCCCAGCAGGTCCAGCGCCACCGCGGACGACGCCGTGTCGACCGGCGGAAATTGGGGAATGGTCCGGCCGGCGCTCCAGCCGTTGCCGGACTGGTTGAAATAAACGCTCGTGCCCTGGGGCGAGAAATAAAGGACGTCGGTCGTGCCGGTTCCGTCCACATCCGTCAGCCGGACCTTGCGCCCATCGAACTCGTCGACGCGCGCGAAGACCGGTGCCGATTCCATCGCGACCTTGGGGCCGAAACGCCCATAGCCCAAATTCGGCCAGTAGCAGATTTCGCCGTTGCGGATGCGCGCGATGTCGGACAGGCCGTCGCCCGACATGTCGGCCAGGAAGATCGTGTCGGTGCCGTCGGCGAAGACCAGCCGCGGCCCGTCTTCCTCGTCGAGCGCCTTGATTATGCGTGAAGCGGGAGCGAAGCCGTCTTCGGCCAGCGCTTCATGCCAATAGAAGAGATCGTCCTCGCTGATCAGGATGTCGGCATGGCCGTCGCCGGTGAGGTCGACGAATTTGAGATTGGGATCGCGCCAGTTGAGGACGGGCATCGTCTTGAAGGCGCGAAACGGTCGCCAGCCGTTTTCGTGCGTGCGCTCGTAGAAGCCCGGCGTCGCGCTGTCGAACATCACCAGATCGGTCGTTCCGTCGCCGGCAAGATCCAGGAACTGGTGCGCCTCGCCCGCGCGTGGCAGCGGATCGACGGCCACCGACGGCGCAAAGCGCGCCGCCGGCGATGGATTGCCGGGTTCGGGCGGCTCGCCAAGCGGGCTCAGATTGCGCTTATAGCGCCAACCGCCGGGATGTTCGCTCAAGATGCCGCTCAGACCTTCGCCGTCGAGATCGACCCATTGATAGCGCGATCCGTCGAGCCCTTCGGGCAGGTTGTCGAGGCTTCGCGGATCGACGTCTTCGATCTCGCTGCTGATCTGCGCGCGGGCATAGCTGAACCGCAACGCCGGCCACTGCCGCGCGAGATAGGAGGTGCCGGAGCGGCGATAGCCGCTGGCGCCGATCGATGCCACGAAGGCATAGATCGGATTTCCGGGATCGGCCGGCGTCAGGTCGTGCTGGTAGACGATGTCGGTCGAGCCCGTCAGGCAGTTCGCGCCGACATCGGCCACCGCCGGGAAATGATGGAACATGAGGATGCGCCGGCAGAGCCGGTAGGTGCGCACCTCGAAAGTCGCGTGATGGACGGAGAACGGGTCGGGCCGCACGCTCCAGGCCTTGCCCGGTTCGTCGGGCAAGGGCGCGTCCTTGTCGTGATCGCCGAAATCGAAAACCAGCTCGAAACAAAAGTCCGTCGGCAGCGGCACCGCGGCGGCGGCGCCGAGGTCGGGGAAATAAGGCGTTCGGTTGGCATAGAGGATCCGCTTCAGATAGCGGTTCGCCGTGCGTCCTGCGGCCGTGCGGTTGCGCTCATGGGCAGCCTGTGTGTCGACGCCTGCGCCATCCTCCGCCTTGTAGCGATAGGATGCGACATTGCCTGTGTCGTCGTGCCGCTCGCACAGGAGCCAGCTGAAGATGCGCCTGGGATCGGCCGGATCGTAAATGCGCGAGGCGCCGTCGCGCCCGTACCAGCTGGTGACGTTGTCTCTACCGATCGTGCGCCAGAATATGTCCGTCGGATCGGCCAGACCGCTCCAACGCTCGATGCGCACGAACAAGCCTTCGATCCGCGGCCGGTAGCGGCGCACCAGATATTTCTTGCCGTAGACCGTGCGCGGCGAATCGGTCTGGGTCCAGCCGCCGGCGCTGTCGAGCTGAGGCACGAGGTCCTCGGCGCCCGACAGCAGGAAGATGTCGCTCTCGGCGCTATCGATGTAGCGCGGCAGGCCCTTGTCGGTCTTGCGGGTGATGGCCGGCAAGGCCATGTGCCAGCCCAGGCCGAACGGCCCGTTTCCCGATCCGGAATCGTAAGAGAGCGAGAGCTCCGGCGATATCGCGCCCCGTCCGGGACTGACCCGGATCGGAAGGCGCAGCGACGACGTGCCGTTGGAAGGGTTGACTTCGAATTTCTCGCCCAGTCCATGCAGCGCGCCGCCGCCCTTGGGTGACGCGATCTTGGGCGCGGCGATGTGGAAATCATCGCGCTCCGTCGCTTCCCGTTGGGTCCGTAACGGTCCGTGCTCCACGCCCAGGCTCCGAAGCGGCTGACAGAGTGGAGACGCGCCGCTCGGTCATAGGGTAGACTTACAAATATCGACTGATATTGCGTAATGACTATGAAATGACTTTATCACAAAGAGACGCGACGTATTCGCGACGCTATCGGATTTTGCCGTCGCCTTCAAGTTTTGGCGACGTCGAGCCGCGCGCCGCGCCGGTTCCACCGTTGCCTTTCGGAGTCGCACTCGTGCAGAGTTCCGCGCCAAACTGCAAGCCGGAGGGGTGAACGATGACGTCGTCCATCGCAAGACCGCGGGCGAACATCTGGGTGCGGATGGTCTGGGCCGTTGGCCTTTATCTTGCCCTCGAACTTGGACTGTTTGTCATCATTGGCCAGATTCTCCACGCAACCGTGAGGGCGCTTGCAGGTCCGTATCTGGCTTTTGCGGCGCCGGGGGCGATCCTCCTGCCGCTGGCCTGGGGGCTGCGGACGTGGGAGGAGCGCGGCCCATCGCCCAGGCATGTGGCGCTCGGGTGGGGCCTGTGTTTGGCACTCTTTACGTCTGCGCTGGCTGTTGCGCTTGTCTACGCATGCGTCGAGTTTCATCTCGTCAATCCAAGCGATGTATGGATCCTGGTCGCGGCGTGCGTGGCGGGCGTTCTTCTCACGTCCTTCAATATGTACGGCATGGCGCTGGCGCGTATTTCCGCCAGAGCGGCCCGGAACACGCACGGTGCTTGAGAACAAAAGGTCAGGGACGTCTGGCGCGAACCGGTACATGGCGACGCGCGGCGGCGGTCAGCGCTTCAGCAGCCACAGCTTGGCGGTTCGATAGCCGTTTTGCTCCAGCAGAGAGATTTTCGCCGTCCATGCCGCGGGACAGACGGCCAGCGCGGCTGTGAAGCCGCGTTGCGCAAAAGCGCTCTCCACAGCCGACAGCAGGCCCGCGGCCGTCGTGCCGCCGCTCGAGACAGCGAGGACGCTCGCGAAATCCCGATCGTAGTAATCGTCGATGACGCCGATGGTTCTGATGTCGTGAGCCGCCGGGACGAGCAGCGGCGAGACGGGCTGGGCAATGACGTAGCCGTGCACTTCGTCCGACGCTCCGGCGGCGAACATGTCGCGATCGGGAAGCGTCAGGCTGTACCGCATCCACATCTCGAACCGGCGGTCGGCTTCGGGATGGATATGCCAAAAGCGCGGGTTCAGCGCGCCGAGCATCTTGCGATGCTCGGCGCTGCGCCCGACGATGCCGGCCAGGTCCTCTGGACCGGCGGGCCGCACGACGGGCGGAATTGGTTGAACGCCGAATCCGGCTTTGGCCATGTACAGGGTGACCGGTTCATAGCCATGGCGCTCATACACGGCCCGCCAGCTGCCGGCGGCGGGACAGGACGCGATCAGGCCTGCCGCGCCCGCCGCGCGGATGGCCGTCTCGGTTGCCGTCAGCAAGGCCGCCGCGGTATCCGGCGGCGCGTCCTCCAGCGTGAAGCCGTCGTCCAGTATGAGCCCGGGAGAGCCCGCCGCGATGTCATAAATCGGCGGAGGCTGCACGATCATGGCGTGCGCAAGGCCGACGAGCCGCCCGGCGGCCTCGGCGAGGAGCCAGCGCTCCTGCGCCGGCGTGTTCGGCCCTTCGAGTGCGGCGCGAACGCCGGCTTCGATCCGGGCCGGCGCACCGGCGTCGACCAACCAGAGCGCTGGATTTTGGGACCGCCGCTGCTCACCGCCGCGGATCAGCAGGTCCACCATCGCCGGAAGGTCCGTGGGCGTCGCCGGCCGGATCGTAGGGGGCATCGTGTGTCTCCGCGCCGTGGCATGCGTCCCTCGCGACAAGCGCGCTCTCAGCATAGCGGGAATTCAGCCGCCTGCCGACAGTCCGGCCCTTTGGGCTGCCGGCGCGCGTTGCGGCAAGCGGGGATACGAGGCTAGTGTCGGGTGGGCAAGTCGGGGATTTCGTGAACGTCCGCCTGAATGCATCGGCCGCCTATGGGGCGATCGCCGCTCTGTTGATCGGCCTGCAAATCGCGGTGCTGCACGCGTATGGCCAGCCGTTTTTCGCCGCCAGCGGGCACCTCGCGTTGTGGGTGAATGATCCCTTCAGCCGGGACATGTCGCAGCAGCTGGCCGACTGGTACAGCTTTTCGCATCTCATCCACGGCTTCATCTTCTATGGGCTGCTCCACCTGGCCGCGCCGCGGCTGCCGCTTGCGGCACGCCTGCTGATCGCGATGGGGGGCGAAATCGGCTGGGAGATCGCGGAGAACAGCCCCGCGGTCATCCAGCATTATCGCCAGCAGGCGCTGGCGGCCGGCTATGTCGGCGACAGCATCCTCAACTCCCTGTCCGATACGCTGATGATGTCGAGCGGATTCTTTCTCGCATCGCGGCTGCGCGCCCGCAGCGTGGTGCTGATTGCGCTCGCCTTCGAGATCTTCACGCTCTGCATGATCCGCGACAACCTGACCCTCAACGTGATCAACCTGATCGTGCCCGGGCAATGGGCGCCCATGCAGGCCATTCACCGCTGGCAGGCCGGCGCCCGGCGCTAGCGGCGGCAATTCGATTATCATACGGCACGAATCATTCCCTCTCGGATGCCGCATGAGAACCTATCTGTCCCGCACCTGGATCAGTCCCAAGCTGGCTTGCCGAAAATCCGCCATCCATGGCGACGGCATCTTCGCGTCCGCGCCCATTGCGGCGGGCGAGAAGGTCATGGAGTTCGGCGGCAGCACTATCAGCCGCGCAGAGGTGCTGTCCGACAATTACCGTTACCGCTCGATGTGGATGGTCGACAGGGACATTTTTCTGGCGCTCCCGAACTGCGACACCGAAGCCAGCCTCGACGAGAACCTCAATCATTCCTGCGAAGCCAATATCTGGCTGGAAGACGTGGTCAACCTGACGGCGCGCGTCGATATTCCGGCGGGCGCCGAACTCACGCTGGACCAGGGCACCTGGAATTGCGGCACCTGGGACTTCGATGAAGACGACTACGCCGAGGGGCGCGGCTGTTCCTGCGGCGCGCCGCAGTGCCGCGGCAGCCTCACCGAGCAGGATTGCCATCTGGCCGAGGTGCGGGAGCGCTATGCGGGTCATTTCCACCCGCTGGTGCAGGCCATGATCGACCGCGCCGATGCCGCGCCGCAGACCGTCCGGCGCCGCGCCAAAGGCTAGCGCTCAGCGCGCCCGCGCGAACCAGGCGATGATCGTGCCGAACAGCATCATCGCCAGCAGGTTCAGCAGCAGGCTCAGGTTCAGCGCCAGCGGCGGCGAGCGGCCGATCAGCGACAGCGGCACCACGACGTATTCCATCACGAAATAGATGCCGACGCCGAAGGCCAGCCCCGCCGGCAGCCAGTGCCGCCGCAGCACGGGCAGGAGCATCGCGCCGACATTGTAGATCAGGGCGATCAGCACGCCCATGCCGACCTGCAGGGCGAGGCCGAGCGCCGCGATCTCGAGCCCGCCCGCCCGCGCCGTCTTCAGGCCGATCAGGCCGCCGGCGATGAATTTGCAGATGGCGAGCGGATCGATGAAGCCGTTGATCGCGCTGGCGGCGCCGATATCGACGATGCCGGCGATTGCGCCGCCGAGCACGACCGCTGTGGCCGTGGAATGAACCCCACGCATGACGCAATCCCCCCTCAGGATTTAAGAATGCCGACGCGCTACATCGGAATCGGCATGGTCTCGCAGACTTCGATCGAACCGCCGGCCTTGATGTGCGGATGCCCGTCGGTCAGTTTCACCGCTTCGTCCAGGCTCGCGGCGTTGACGATGGAATAGCCCGCGACCGCGACCTTGGTGCCATGGCCGACCGTCTGCTGCGGTCCGATGGGCGCGCCGCCGTCGGCGAACTTGTCGCCCATCTTGGCGAAATAGGCCATCCAATCGGCCATCAAGGCCTTGCCTTCTTCGGGCGATTTGGGCGGGTTGCCGCCGAAATAGAGATAGAGAAATTTCTTCACGGCCGTTCTCCCATGCGTCCTGCACCTTGGCAGACTAGCGCATTCCCGCCGCGGTCACAGCCGCGCCCGCTCACGAAGTTGCGAGCGGGGGAGATTTCCAGTCCGTCAGGGCGGGGCCAAGGGCTGCCTTCAGCGGGCCGAGCCAGGGCTCGAAATTGCGCCAGCTTTCCAGCCCGTCGGTGTAAAGCGGACGGCGGACCTGCTCCGAGCTCGCGGTGCGCACGGCGCGGCGGGTCTCGTGAAAGCGCAGGCACTGGTCCTCGAACGGCACGCCGCAAGCGGCGAGCAGGGCGCGCACTTCGCGCTCCGGGTCGGCCACGAGGTCTTCGTAGAACACGCGGTGCACGCGGCCGGGCAGGGCGGCGTCGAAATGCGCCATCAGCCGGACATAGTCAGCGTAGTAGCGGCCGAGATCGGCGAGGTCGTAGCTGAAGGGTTGGCCGACCGCGAAATGCTGCTTGAAGGCCGAGACGCAGCACGCCATCGGATGGCGCCGCACGTCGATGATCTTCGCGTTCGGCAGGATCAGGTGGATGAGGCCGGCATGAATGAAATTGTTCGGCATCTTGTCGATGAAGAGCGGCTTGCCGGCGCGGCGATAGACGCGCGTGCGCGCAAGATACGCTTCGCCCAGCGCCCGCAGCGCGGCGCCGTCGCGGTCCGCCAGCACGCCGGGATAGGCGCTGAAATCGAGCGGCCCGGTCCCCATCGCCTGGCGCGCCACGGCGATCATGTCGCCGAGCTCCATCGTGCCTTCGATGGCCGAATGGCTGGCCAGGATCTGCTCGACCAGCGTCGAGCCCGCGCGCGGCAGGCCGACGATGAAGATCGGATCCGGCGCCGGATCGCCGCGCCCGGCGCGGGCTGCGAAGAAGTCCGGCATGAACAGCGCGGTGGCGCGGCTCACATAGGCGGTCAGCTCCGCGGCGTCGTAAGGCAGCGTGGTGCGCTTCAAGGCGTTGCCGAGATCGTATTGGGTGAAGGCGGCCGCGAAGTCGCCTGTGTCTTCCAGCGCCTTGCCGAGGGCGAAATGCAGTTGGGCGCGATCGGCGGGCGGCAGGCCGGCGCGCTGCACCAAGCTGCGCATGGCGGAGAGATCGGCGGCGGTGAAGGCGGCGCTCTTCATGTCCGCCAGACTCCACCAGGCCTCGCCGCCGGGGTGCAGCGTCAGGCTCTTGCGATAGGCCGCGACGGCCTCGGCGGCGTGGCCGGCCGTCTTAAGCGCGTGACCATAGCGCAGCCACAGGCGTGCATCGCCGGGCGTCAGCGCCAGCGCCGCTTTGTAATCCTCCAGCGCCGCGTCGTAGTCGCCGATCTGGCCGAGCGCCGTGGCCCGGAAGGCGATGTACGCGGCATTCTTGGGCTCGGCGCGGAGCAGGGCCTCGATCTCGTCCAGCGCCCCGGCCGGATCGCCGAGCTGTTGCAGCAGCATCGCGTATTGCTGCCGCGCCGCGGTGAAGCCGGGCGATTTCACCAGGCACTGCTCCAGCAGGCGCGCGGCGCCGGCGAGGTCCGCGGCGCGCAACAGGGCTTCGGCCTGGCGATAGAGGGCCTGGACGTCTTGTGGCGGCAGGGTTGTGCTCATGCGGCCATCATCTCGCATATCGGCGGTGCGATAATCCATCGCCGTGTCGGCTTCCACCCACCCGCCGCTCTGTGGCAGGTTTGCACCGAAACCGCCCCGCTCCGGAGCCCCCGATGCCGCTCAAATCTGCCGCGATGCTTGCCGCCGCCGTCCTGCTCCTGCCGGGGGCCGCGCTGGCCGCCCATGGCAAGGCCGGCCTGTGGTCGAGCACCACCACCATGACGATGCCGAACGTGCCGCCGCAGTCCCACACCGCGACCTTCTGCATGACGGCGGCGGACGTGAATTCCAACGCGCCGCCGGCCGACCACAATTCCGGCTGCAGCTACAAGAACGTCTCGGTGACGGGCCGCACCTACAGCGCGGACATGGTCTGCACCGGCGATTTCAAGGGCAGCGGCCATGTCAGCACCACCTATGACAGCGACACGCATTACAACGCGACGATCGCCATCGCGGGTGAGGGCTTCAACCTGACCAACCAGGTCGAGGGCAAGTGGCTGAAGCCCGATTGCGCCGGCGCGACGCACTAGAAACCTGGAGGCAGACATGAACGGCTGGAACGAGCGCGAGGACACCACCATCTACGGCGTCGTCGTCAATCGCGAGGAGCAATATTCGCTGTGGCCGGCCGACCGCGAGCTGCCGCTCGGCTGGAACTGGGCCGGCAAGACGGGCACGAAAGCCGAATGCCTGGCCTATATCCAGGAGGTGTGGACGGACATGCGCCCGCTCAGCCTGCGCAAGAAGATGGAAGAGATGGAAGGCAAGAAATAACGGCGGGATTTTCACGGTGAGCGGCAAGGCGGCGGTGGCGCCGGATCAGGGCGCGGCGGAACTGGCCGATATGCTGCGGGCGGCGCGGCGCGTTGTCGTGTTTACCGGCGCCGGCATCTCGACCGAATCCGGCATTCCCGATTTCCGCTCGCCGGGCGGCATCTGGACCAAGATGATGCCGATCAATTTCGACGAATTCGTCGCCTCGGCCGAGGTGCGGCGCGAAAGCTGGCGGCGGCGCTTCGAGATGGAAGAGACCTGGCGCGCGGTGAGGCCCAATGCCGGGCACGACGCGGTGGCCGAACTGGTGCGGCGCGGCCTCGTCAGCCATGTCGTCACCCAGAACATCGACAATCTGCACCAGGATTCCGGCGTGCCGGAGGCGCAGGTGATCGAGCTGCACGGCAACACGCGCTACGCCAAGTGCCTCGACTGCGGCCACCGGCTGGAAATCTCCCACATCCGCGGCGTCTTCGACCAGACGGGCGAGCCGCCCGATTGTCCTCAGTGCGGCGGCATCGTGAAGACCGCGACCATCTCCTTCGGTCAGGCGATGCCGGAACGGGAGATGCGCCGCGCCGAGCGTGCGGCGCTGGACTGCGACCTGTTCCTCGTCATCGGCTCGTCGCTGGTGGTCTACCCCGCCGCGGCCTTTCCGCTTGTCGCCAAGCGCAACGGCGCCCGCCTCGTCATCCTCAATCGCGAGACGACGGAGCAGGAACCCTATGCCGATCTCGCTTTGCACGGCGAAATTGGCCCCACAATGAGTGCGGCTGTTAACGCGCTATAACGCTTTCGCCGCCATGCTCCCGCTGGCTACAATAGCCCCTAGATTCGAACCGTTCAGGAGTGCCCATTTTGTATCGCCTCGATGAAGAAGACGACGACGAGAAGTCCGAAAAGAAGGGACCCGACCCGCAATCCTCGCCGGTCGTCAACGCGCTGTTCAAATCGCGCACGGTGCTGATCTTCGGCGAAGTCGACATGAAGATGGCCGAGCGCGTCACGGCGCAGCTCCTGGCCTATGCGGCCGAGGGCGACGGCGACATCCGCGTGGTGGTGAACTCGCCGGGCGGCCATGTCGAGTCGGGCGACACGATCCACGACATGATCCGGTTTGTGGGGCCGCGCGTAAAAATGATCGGCACCGGCTGGGTGGCGAGCGCCGGCGCGCACATCTTCCTCGGCGCGAAAAAGGAAAACCGCTTCTGCCTGCCGTTTACCCGCTTCCTGCTGCACCAGCCGCTCGGCGGCGTGCGCGGCCAGGCGTCGGACATCACCATCGAGGCGGAGGAGATCCTCAAGATGCGCGAGCGCCTGATCCGCGAGATCGCGAGCGAGACCGGCCAGTCCTACGAGAAGGTGGTGCGCGACACCGAGCGCAATTTCTGGATCGGCGCCGAGGATGCCAAGGCGTATGGCCTGGTGAGCAAGGTGATCCAGACGGCCAGTGAGGTTTAGGATATTTCGACCCTCCCCTTGAGGGAGGGTCGAAATTTGCGGAGCAAATTTCGGGGAGGGGTCCGATGCAGAGTGCCGGTGTCGGACCCCTCCCCGAAAAATTCGCGCGAAGTGCGCGAATTTGTTCGACCCTCCCTCAAGGGGAGGGTTGAATGAGCGAACTCCCCTGGTGGCGCGGCGCGGTCGTCTATCAGGTCTATATCCGCTCCTTCTGCGACTCGAACGGCGACGGGCAGGGCGACTTTGCCGGACTGATTTCCAAACTCGATTACATCCAAAAACTCGGCGTCGACGCCATCTGGCTGTCGCCGATCCATCCCTCGCCGAACCGTGACTGGGGCTATGACGTCGCCGATTATGACGGCGTGCATCCCGATTACGGCACGCTGGCGGACTTCGACGCCCTGCTGCAGGCGGCGCACGCACGCGGCCTCAAGATCATTCTCGACGAAGTGCTGTGCCACACCTCCGACGAGCACGCCTGGTTTCGCGAGAGCCTCGACGCGGCATCGGCGAAGAAAGACTGGTTCGTCTGGGCCGATCCCAAGGACGACGGCACGGTGCCGAACAACTGGCTGGCGGTGTTCGGCGGGCCGGGCTGGGCCTATCAGCCGGCGCGGCGGCAATACTACCATCACAAGTTCCTGCGCCAGCAGCCCAAGCTGAACTGGACCAACCCGGACGCCAGGCAGGCGGCGCTTGACGTGCTCGAGACCTGGCTGGCGCGGGGCGTCGACGGTTTCCGGCTCGACGTCGCCAACGCCTATCTGCACGACGCGGCGCTGACGGACAATCCCGCGATCCCGCCGGCCGGGCGCGGCGGCTATGCGTGGTCGCACGCCGCGAACATGCAGCGGCACCTGCACGACTCCAACCTGTTCGAGAACCGGGCCGAGCTCGACGTCATCCGCCGCACCGTCGAAAAATTCGACGGCCGTTTCGTGTTCGGCGAATTCTCCGAAGAGTTCGAGCGCTCCGGCGCTTATCTCGCGCCGGACGAAGGCCTGCATGCCGGCTACACCTTCGCGCTGCTGGTGGCGAGCAGGCTGTCGCCCAACTACATCCGCAAGCATCTCGAAGGCCTGGCCAAGCATCCGGACCACTGGCCGTGTATGTCCTTCTCCAATCACGACGTGATCCGCACGGTGACGCGCTTCGGCGGCGACGAGACGCCGGGCCTGGCCAAGCTGCTTCTGGCGCTGCTGTTCTGCCTGCGCGGCACGATACTTCTGTATCAGGGCGAGGAGCTGGGCCTGCCCGAGGTCGATCTGCGCCGCGACCAGCTCAAGGATCCGGTCGGCGATCTCTATTATCCCATCGCCAAGGGCCGCGACGGCTGCCGCACGCCGATGCCGTGGGACGCCGAGGCGCCCCATCTCGGTTTCACCACGGGCACGCCCTGGCTGCCGCTGGGCGAAAAGCATCGCGAACTGGCCGTGTCGCAGCAGGAGAAGGTTCCGTTCTCCACGCTCGCCTTCACGCGGCTGGCGCTGGCGGCGCGGCGTTCGAGCGCGGCGTTGCGGCTCGGCGACATCGATTTGCTGGATGCAGCGCCGCCGCTGCTGGTGTTCATCCGGCATGTCGAGGGCGAGCGCGTGCTCTGTGCCTTCAACATGAGCGAGGCGCCGCAAACCTTCAGCCACCGGGAGATCGTCGCCGACAGCGAGGCGCTGATCGCAACCGTCGAGGCGCGCGCGCAGACGGGCGGGCTGTCGCTGGGGCGCTATGCGGTTTGGGTGGGGCGCCTTGAATCGGCCTAGCCGGTCTTGCCGCCCGGTTCGCCGAACTCGCAGGCGTCGAAGGCCTGCAGCACCGCCTCGATCGGCAGCAGCACGCATTTGTGCCGGTTCTTGTGATCGGCGACGCCGTCGAATACCGAAAAGACGTCGAAGGGCGCGGGCGGCGCGGCATGTCCGGCCAGCATCCGGCTCACGGCGGCGTGCAGGGCTGAGACTTCCTCGCGCGTGAGCCCGGAAATCTCCGCGCCGATGATGGCCGCCGAGGCCTGGGTCAGGACGCAGGCCTGGGTGTGGTGGGCGATGCCGACGATGCGCCCGTCGGCGATGGCGACGTCCATCACGACCTTGTCGCCGCAGGTCGGGTTGTGCGCCGTGCCCGTGCCGCAGGGCACCGTCAGCCGGCCCGAGCCCGTGGCGTCGGCGGCGAGGCGGAGAAGTTCCTTCTTGTAGAGGGGATCGCTCACGTCATGTTCGCCTATTCAAAAACAATCGTCATCGCCGGCCTTGTGCCGGCGACCCATGAACACCTTCGGTGAAAATAGTCACCCATCGTTTTCATGGGTTGCCCGGACAAGCCGGGCAATGACGAAAGTATGGGGGATGGCTTCAAACCACACCCCCTTTTGCCGTCTCATACGCCCGGAGCGCGTCGGGCGTGTCGATGTCCGTCAGCGGGCCGTCATCGGCCGCCTCGACCTCGCAGACCAGTTCGCCATACTGGGCGATCAGGTGACGGGCGCCAACATCGCCTTCGATGGCCAGCATCTCGGGGAAAAAGCGCCGCGCCCAGAGCACCGGGTTGCCGCGCCTGCCGTGCCGCGTGGCGACGCAGATGGCGCGGTCCTCGCCCGGATCGAAGGCGGCGATCAGCTTGTCGAGCAGGGCCGGCGTCACGTCCGGCATGTCGCCGAGCAGGACCAGCGCGCCGTCGCAATCCTCCGACAGGGCGCTGAGACCGCGCTTGAGAGACGTGCTCAAACCCTTTGAAAAATCAGGATTGTCGACGAAGAGGGGAGCGAGAGGGGCCAGCGCGCGCCTGACCTCGGCCCCGTCTTTGCCGGTGACGACAACGACCGGCGAAGCCGCACTGCGAAGGGCCGCCTCGACCGCATGACGCACCAGCGGCTTGCCGCGCACGCTCTGAAGAAGCTTGTTCGAACCCATCCGGGAGGACAGCCCGGCCGCCAGCACAATGGCGGCGACTTTGGGTAGGTGCGGGACCGTGGCGGGGCGCTCGTCGCGCGGCTGGGGGCGGGACGGGATTTCGGTCAGCAGGCCCCCGACCCCCATCGCGGCGATCTCGGCCCGGCCGACCGGCAGGCCCGCCAGCAGGCGCCAGAGGACGAAGTCGAAACCGTTCAGCTTGGGCGAACGGGCGCAACTCGGCAGGCCGACGACGGACTTGCCGTCCAGCACGCCCAGCAGCAGCAGGTTGCCAGGATCGACCGGCATGCCGAAATGCGTGATGGTGCCGCCGGCCCGGGCGATCGCGGCGGGTATGACGTCGCGCCGGTCGGTGATGGCGCTGGCGCCGAAGACGAGGATCGGATCGGCGCCCGCCGCCGCCGCTTCGGCGATGGCGGCGGACAGCGCCTCTGTCTCGTGCGCCACGCGGCGCTCGAAGACCAGCGACGAGCCGAGGCTCGACAGGCGGTCTTCCAGCGCCGCGCGGTTCTTGTCCAGCAGCGACGGCTTGGTGTCCGGCAGAAAGGTGGAGATCAGCGCCGCGCGGTGCGGCCGGAACGGCTGCACACCGACCGGTGCGGACGAGAGCAGACGCTCGGCCGCCTCCACCGCGGCGCGCGGCGCGGCGAAGGGGATGATCTTGATCGTCGCCAGCATCTGGCCCTTGGCGACGCGCGCCAAGGCGGGGACGGTGGCGATGGTGATGGCTTCGTCGATCCCGTTCAGCGCCGCCACCGCGGCGGCGTCGATCCCGGCCAATCCGCTCTCCAGCGCATAGAGATTGACCCGGCCGGTGAAGGCCGCGCCGGTGCGCACGCTTAGGCCCCCGCAGCGTGCGGCGATGCGCGTCGCCGCCTCGTCCTCGCCGACGTCTGTGCGCTCCAGGCGGGCCACGGCCAGCGTCGCGATGCCGGCGCCCGCGATATCGGCGAGATCGCTGGCCGACAGCACGCGGCCTTTCTTGAAGCGCTTGTCGCCCGCGCGCACGCCATGCGCCAGGATCGCGCCCAGCGCGGTTTCAACGGCAACCGTGTCGAATTCCATGGCGAGAGTTTAGACCCTCCCCTTGAGGGAGGGTCGAAAAAATTCGCGCCCTTCGCGCGAATTTTTCGGGGGCGTATAGCGCCAGCGTATGCGCGCGGAGCGAAGCGGAGCAGGGGGGCCGGAATGTCGACCCCTGCTCCGCTTCGCTCCGCGTCCGCACGCTGTCGCTACGGACCCCTCAAGGGGAGGGTGGATATCACGCCGCCACCGCCTCGCGCGGCAAACTGAGGCGGGCGCGCAGGCCGCCTTCGCTGCGGTTCTCCAGCGTCACGCCGCCGCCATGGCCCTGGGCGATGGCCTTGACCAGCGTCAGGCCGAGGCCGGTGCCGCCGGTCTCGGTGTTGCGCGAGCTCTCCAGGCGCACGAAGGGCTCGAAGACGCGGCCCTGGTCGCCGTCGGGGATGCCGGGACCTTCGTCCTCGACGACGATCTCGTAGGAGGCGGGTGTCTGCTGGATCTGCACGTCGGCGCGGCGGCCATAGGCGACGGCGTTCTCGACGAGATTGCGCACCGCGCGGCGGATCTCGTCGGGGCGGCACTGCAACGGCGCCGGCCCGTGCGCCCGCCACGTCACCGGCTC
>OLLF01000173.1_pt1 | contig 51098 bp, 57 predicted proteins | sample 1604471 | NCBI WGS metagenome assembly OLLF01 (sample SAMEA104055714, study PRJEB20765) | soil metagenome | isolation source: soil
CAAAACGTCGCCAAACGCTTGGAAGACAGAAGAATCAACGCCATGCGCCTTGTCCACCAATTTAAACCGGACAGCAGTGGGACAAGCCCGGCCATGACGGTGTGGGTATATGATAGAGACATAAATCCGATCTAAGACTCAAAAATAGACAGGGCTTCCCCATGCAAAACGATCGCCGGTCTTTCCTGAAGCTCAGCGCCGCGGCGCTGGCCGTCCTGCCCGTGTCGCTGCAAAAGGCGCTGGCGATGCCGGGGGCGCCGCGCACCGGCACCATCAAGGACGTCGAGCACGTCGTCATCCTGATGCAGGAGAACCGCTCGTTCGACCATTATTTCGGCACGCTCAGCGGGGTGCGCGGCTTTTCCGATCCGCGGGCCATCACCCTGCCCGGCGGCCAATCGGTCTTCCACCAGCCGCGCACGCCGGGCGACAGCGAAGTGGTGACGCCGTTCCATCTCGACACCAAGACGACCTATGCCCAGGGCATGGCGAGTCTCGACCATTCCTGGAAGAAATCGCACCGGCTGTGGCAGCACCACGACGCCTGGATCCCGGTCAAGGGCGAGATGACGATGGGCTATTTCACCCGCGCCGACCTGCCGTTCTATTACGCGCTGGCCGACGCGTTCACGATCTGCGACGCCTATCACTGCTCGATCTTCGGGCCGACGACGCCGAACCGGCTGTTCCTGTTCAGCGGCACCAGCGGCCTCAGCGCCGGCGATGAAGGCAACCAGGTCATCGCCAATCCCGACAGCGAGCACAACTATACCGCCGACATGGCGAAGGACACCAAGACGTTCGAGGCCTTCCGCTGGACGACCTATGCCGAGCGGCTGCAGAAGGCCGGCATCGACTGGCGCGTCTATCAGGAGATGGACAATTACGGCGACAACGCCCTGTCCTATTTCGCGAGTTTTCGCGGCAACCCGCCGCAGGCGCTGTACGACCGCGGGCGCGCCTGGGTGGCGGGCTCGACCGACGCCAACAAGGACAGCTCGCGCGGCGAGCACCTGGTCGCGGCGTTCGAGGCCGACGTGAAAGCCGGCAAGCTGCCGCAGGTGTCGTGGATCGTGGCGCCCTACATCCTGTGCGAGCACCCCAAGGCGACGCCGGGCTATGGCGAGTCGCTGGTGTCGCGCCTCTTGGACGTGCTGGCGTCCAATCCCGAGGTCTGGGCCAAGACCGCGTTCATCCTGAACTATGACGAGAATGACGGCTTCTTCGATCACGTGCCGCCGCTGGTGCCGGCGATCCATCCCTCCATCGGCCTCAGCACGGAAGACACCAAGGCCGAGAACTATCTGTGGGAGCCGGTCGGCTTCGGGCCGCGCGTGCCGCTGCTCGTGGTGTCGCCGTGGACGCGGGGCGGCTTCGTCAATTCGCAGCTCAGCGACCACACCTCGGTCATCCGCTTCCTGGAGCAGCGCTTCGGGGTGATGGAGCCGAACATCAGCCCGTGGCGGCGGGCGGTGTCGGGCGACCTCACCTCGATGTTCGATTTCACGCAAGGCGGCGGCATGGCCGCGGTGGCCGGCGGCGGCGACGGCATGGCACGGGCCGACGGGCAGTCGCATCTGCCGCTGCCCAAGCTTGCGGCCGATGCGGCGTTGCCGCGGCAGGAGGCGGGCCAGCGTCCGGCGCGGCCGCTGCCGTACGATTTCGACGCGACGCTGACGCCGGCGCCGGGCGGTGCGACGCTGACCTTCGCGAACCGCGGCAGCGCCGGCGCGGGCTTTATCGTCTATTCGGCGACCGCCGGCGAAGGGCCGTGGCATTACATGGTCGGCGCCGGCAAGACGATCGCGCAGGCGCTGACGCTGCGCGGCGGCCTGGATTTATCCGTGCACGGAGCCAATGGCTATTACCGCCGGTTCACGGGCGCGGGGCCGGAGGTCGCGGCGCAGTACGATGCGGTGGCGCAAGAGCTGGTGCTGACGCTGCCGGGCGGCGCGGCGCTGGAGGTGCATGACGCCTATTCCGGGACGCGCAACACTTACGCGAAAGCTGCGACGCACCGGCAGAAGATCGCAGCGCATGATCATTGGTACGACCTGACGGTCATCGAGGCCGGCAAGCCCGGCTATGTGCGCCGGCTTGCGGGCCATATCGAAACCGGGCATGCCAGCAAGAGCGATCCGGCCATCGGCGCCGTCAGACCTGCTCCGGCCGGTTCAGGACGGCATTGAAGACAATAGCCGGCACAGCAAGGCCGTTGTCGCCGGTGTAAAGAGAACGAAGTTCGCCGAAATGCGCGTCGGGGTCGTGCGTCAGCATGGCCAGATGGTCGAAACGCTTCAGCGCCGCGTCGTCCGGCGCCTGACCGGGCGGCAGCATCGCGCCCCAGACGTCCCAGGGCAGCATCTCGACATTGTTGAGGGCGGCGACGTCGCGCACGATGTTGCCGGCGATGAACCACATTCCGTGCATCTGCAGGATGCCGAAGGCGGACGGGTCGGCCTTGCCGTCGCGGCACATCCGCCAGGCATCGCCCGCGACGAGGAAACGGTCACGCGGTACGTCGAGCGTATCGAAATCGATTCCGAACAATGTCTTCTGGGTGTCGTCGAGCTGGGCGTCGACCATGATCCAGCGCGCTTCGCCCGCGTGCCAGTATTCCGTCACCCAGTGATCGACGAACCTGGCCTTGTCGAAATAGGCGCCGAAGCCGCAGCGGGCGCGGGCCGCAATGCCCTTGGCGCGCAGGATGGATTCCAGCAGCAGCGAGAAATGGCGGCAGACGGCGATGGTGCGTTCGCGCGGCGGCCGCGTCTGCGCCAGCGGACGGCCGCCCTTCAGCACACGGTCCAGCAGAGCCGACACGGGGCGGATCTGCGCCTCGGCGATGCGTTCTGGCGTCAGCGTCTCGCCATAAGCCGGGGCGATGTGCTGGTGCAGCAGCACGCCCTGGACGATCCTGGCCAGCGACGCGATGTCGTCCGGCAGGTCGCGGTAGGCGGCCTCATGCGCCGCGGCGGACTGCAGGGCGGACGGCGCGCGATAGAAGTCCAGAATTTGCGCCTGCGATGCGTCTGTCATGGGTCGCGGCCGTCACCGGTTGCTCGGGACCCCAGCATGCCAAAAAACGGTGTTTTGCGTCCTGCCCGTTCTTGCGCCGGAGCGGTTGAGGGCGGGCATCCGCCATGCCAGACTGACAACAAGTCAGAACTAAAAAACACGAAGGGACATGCCATGCGCAGCCAGGCGATCACGGAATTCGGCAAGCCGCTCGAGGATCTCGAAACCCCGACGCCCATCCCGGTGGGCACCGAAATCCTGCTGAAGGTGCACAACGCCGGCGTCTGCCATAGCGACGTGCATATCCATGACGGCTATTTCGACATGGGCGGCGGGGCCAAGCTGCCGATGGCCAACATGAAGCTGCCGCACACGCTGGGCCATGAGATCGAGGGCGAAGTCGTCGCGGTCGGGCCGGACGTGACGGACATCAAGGTGGGCGCGCGCTATGCGGCGTTCCCGTGGATCGGCTGCGGCAAGTGCCCGTCCTGCCTGCGCGGCGAGGAAAATCTTTGCATCGGCGGACCGCGCCAGCTCGGCTGTTCCTCCGGCGTGGCGGGCGGCTATGCGACGCACTGCCTGGTGCCGCATCCCAAATACCTGATCGACTATGGCACCACCGATCCGGCGCTGGGCGCGGCCTATATGTGCTCGGGCCTCACCGGCTATGCGGCGATGAAGAAGATCGGCGCGCTGGGGCCGGACGACCAGGTGCTGGTGGTCGGCTGCGGCGGCGTCGGCATGATGGGGGTGCAGTTCGCCCGTTCGCTGTTCGGCAAGGGACCCTTGGCGGCCGACATCGACGACGGGCGGCTGGAAGCGGCCAAGAAGGCCGGCGCCAGCGCGACCTACAACACCAAGGACCCGAACGCGGCCAAGCAGCTGATGGCCGACACCAAGGGCGGCGCCTATGCCGTGGTCGATTTCGTCGGCTCCGAAAAGTCCTTCGCCTTCGCCAGCCAGAGCGTGCGGCGCGGCGGCAAGGTGATCATCGTGGGCCTGTTCGGCGGCGCGATGTCGATGCCGCTGCCGATGTTCCCGTTCCGCACGATCTCCATCGGCGGCTCGATGACGGGCTCGCTGCCCGAGACGCATGAGATGATGGAACTGGTGCGCGCCGGGAAAGTGGACCCGATCCCCTATAGCCGCCGCCCGCTCAGCGCCGCGAGCCAGACGCTGGACGATTTGCGCGAGGGCAAGATCACGGGGCGCGTGGTGCTGACGCCGTAACAGGAGACTGAAAATGGCCGAAGCCATCCTCGAACCCGAACTGCCGATCGTCGATCCGCATCACCATCTGTGGGACCGGCCGACCGCGATCCTGCAGAACCTGCCGCCGTCCGACCACGGCTTCATGGACATCATTCGCAATACGCCGCGCTACCTGGTGGACGAGCTGCTGAAGGACCTGAAGAGCGGGCACAACATCCGCGGCACGATCTACATGGAGTGCGGCGCGATGTACCGCGCCGACGGGCCGGACGCGCTCAAATGCGTCGGCGAGACCGAGTTCGTCAACGGCGTGGCGGCGATGACGGCGAGCGGCCTCTACGGCGAGGTCCGCGCCTGCGCCGGCATCGTCGGCCATGTCGATCTGCGCCTCGGCGCCGACGTGGTGGAGGACGTGCTGCGCTCGCATATCGCGGCGGGGCATGGGCGCTTCCGCGGCATCAGGCACAGCGCCTCTTACGACGCCGATCCGGGCGTCTTGGGACCGCTGGCGGGGCGCAACACGGCGGGACTCTATCTCGATGCCAAATTCCGCGAGGGCTTCGCGGTGCTGCACAGGCTGGGCCTGTCGTTCGACGCCTGGCTGCTGGAGCCGCAATTGCCCGACCTGATCGACCTCGCGCGCGCCTTCCCGGATACCGCCATCGTGCTCGACCATGTCGGCACGCCGCTGGGCATCGGGGCCTATGCCGGCAAGCGCGAGGAACGCTTCGGCGCCTGGCGGGACAACATCCGGGCGCTGGCCAAATGCGAGAACGTCGTGGTCAAGGTCGGCGGCTTGCCGATGCCGTTCGCCGGCTGGAAGCTGCGCATGCATGAGGCCGATCCCGCATCGGAGGTGCTGGCGGCGCAGTGGAAGCCCTATGTCGAGGCCACGATCGAGGCCTTCGGCGCCGGGCGCTGCATGTTCGAGAGCAATTTCCCGGTCGACCGCTTCGGCTGCGACTACGTCTCGCTGTGGAACGCATTCAAGCGCATCGCGAAGGATTATTCCGCCTCCGACAAGACCGCGCTGTTCAGCGGCACGGCGAAACGGGTGTATCGGGTGAATTTGAACTGACTTTTTCACCTCCCCAACATGGGGAGGTCGATCCGCGAAGCGGATCGGGTGGGGACGTGCCTTCGCCGGGAGAGATTCCCCCACCCGTCCTACGCTGGCGCTACGGACCGCTGCGCTCGCCGACCTCCCCATGCTGGGGAGGTGAAATTAGCGCGTCAGTTCCGCCACGAACTCGCCGACGCCGATCAGGCGCGTGCGGCGGATGCGTTCGGCTTCGAGGATCGATTTGACCTGGCCGAGGGCGCGGCCGATGTCGTGGTTGAGGACGACGTAGTCGTATTCCGGCCAGTGGCTGATCTCGCTGGCGGCCTTGGCCATGCGCCTGGCCACCACGTCGTCCGAATCCTGCGCCCGCGTCTTGAGGCGGCGCTCAAGCTCGTCATGGCTCGGCGGCAGCACGAAAACGCTGACGAGGTCTTCGCGGGCCTGTTCCTTCAACTGCTGGGTGCCCTGCCAGTCGATGTCGAAGAGCACGTCGCGGCCTTGCTCCAACGCGTCCATGACGGGTTTTTTCGGCGTGCCGTAGCGCTGCTCGAACACCAGCGCGTGCTCCAGGAGCGCGCCGGCCTTCGCCATCGCGTCGAACTTTGCGTGGTCGACGAAGAAATAGTCGCGCGCCTCCTGCTCGTTCGGACGCATGGCGCGGGTGGTGGCGGAGACCGACATGAAGATGTCGGCGTCGGATTCGAGCAGGCCGCGCGCCAGCGTCGTCTTGCCGGCGCCGGACGGCGACGACAACACCAGCATCAATCCCCGCCGCTTGATGTCGCTACTCATGAGAGGGGCTCATTCCACGTTCTGCGCCTGCTCGCGGAATTGGTCGATGGTCGCCTTGAGCGCCAGGCCGAGACGCGTCAGCGCGATGTCCGACGACTTGCTGCACAGCGTGTTGGCCTCGCGGTTGAATTCCTGGCTGAGGAAATCGAGCTTGCGGCCGACCGCCGCGCCCGACGCCAGCAGCGTGCGCGCCTCCTGGACATGGGCGCTGAGGCGGTCGAGCTCCTCGCGGATGTCGGCCTTGACGGCGAGCAGCGCCACTTCCTGCGCCAGGCGCTCGTCGCTGAGCGTGCCGGCGGCGAGCAGCTCGGCGACCTGCGCCGCCAGCTTGTCGCGCAGCGCGGCGGGCTGGGCGGAGGCGAGCGCGCTCGCCTCCTTCGTCAGGCGTTCGATGTCGTCGATCTGCGCCGTCAGCACGGCGAGCAGCTTGTGGCCCTCATTCGAGCGGGCGCGCGCCAGGGCGTCGAGCGCGGTGGCCAATGTTTCGAGGATCGCCGCGTCGCGCCGGCCGCGCTCGGGCGCCTCCACCGGCAGCACGTCCTCCTGGACGATGACGCCTTTGAGCGCCAAGAGGCCGTCGATGCGCGCCGGCGCGAGACCCGTCTCGGCGGCAACCTCGCGCGCGATGCGCACCGCGGCGGCGAGCGCGATCGGGTCGATGCGCAGGCCGCGGCCGGCGTCCGCCGATTCGAAGCTCAACGCCGCCTGCAGCGAGCCGCGCTTGAAGCGCTCATTGGCCAGCATGCGGGCCGGCGGCTCGATGCCGTCGAAGCCGGCCGGCGTGCGCAGGCGCAGGTCGAGGCCCTTGCCGTTGACGCTCTTGATCTCCCAGCGCCAATGCGCGCCGTCGCGGCTGCCATGCGCCTCGGCGAATCCGGTCATGCTGACGATGGTCATTCGCGACTCCGATCGGTGCAAACGATAAACCCGCGTCGAAGGCGGCGCAAAGGCGCTCTAAAGATGCGGAACCGGCTGCGCCGGGATCGCGATCCTGCCCGTCTTCTGGATGCGCTCGCGCTGGCGCAACTCGGCGACGTGGCGTTCCTGGTCGGCGATGGTGGCGGAGAAATAGTGCCCGCCGGTGCCCGAGGCGACGAAATAGAGGTCCTTGCTGGTGCCGGGATTGAGCACGGCGGCGATGGCGTCCTTGCCGGGATTGCAGATCGGCGTCGGCGGCAGGCCTGCCACGGCGTAGGAATTGTACGGCGTGACGCGCGCCAATTCGCTGGCGCGGATGCCGCGGCCGAGCGGATAGCCGCCGGTGAGGGAATAGATGATGGTCGGATCCGATTGCAGCTTCATGCCGGTGCGCAAGCGGTTGACGAAGATCGCGGCGATGTGACGGCGCTCCGACGGCAGCGAGGTCTCCTTCTCGACGATCGAGGCCAGGATGATCGCCTGCTGGATGGTCGTGTAGGGCAGATTCCTGTCGCGCTTGGGCCACAGCCGGGCGATGAGCTTGTCCTGCGCCTTTTGCATGCGCGCGACGATTTCGGCGCGCGTGTCGCCGCGCATGAAGAGATAGGTCTCCGGCAGCAGCACACCTTCAGACGGCACCGCGACGAGATCGCCTTTCAGCACCGTGTCGGCGTTGATCAGCCTGGCGATCATGTCGCTGGTCAGGCCTTCGGCGGCGGTGATCTTGTGCGCGATGGACTTGCCGGCGATCAGGATGTCCATGATGGCGTGCAGGCTGGCGCCGCTGGGGATCGCGTATTCGCCGGCCTTCAGCTTGTCCTGGGCGCGGCGCAGGCGCAGGCCGAGCAGGAAGAGGTCGGAATTGTCGATGACGCCGGCGCCTTTCAGCGTCTCGGCAATGCCGTGCAGGCTGGTGCCGGGCTTGATGACGACGACGGTCTCGGTGGCATTGGCGGCGGCGGCGGGGGGTCCGGGCGCGTCGAAATTGTAGTTCTCCCACAGATACGCACCCGCCGCGATTACCGCCAGCGCAATCAAAACAGCAATAAAACGTACCATGACGCGACCTGAAAGTTAGAGAATAGCCTCGATGCCCTTACGCTGAATCACGTTGAGAAGCGCCAGCGCCGCACCGGTCGGATGCTTGGCGCCGCGTTCCAATTGGGAGACGTATCCCGTCGTCACATTCAGGTGATGGGCGAAGACCGATTGGCTCATCTTCGCCCGCTCGCGCAGGGCCTTGATCTCCTCAGCCGAGAGCGGCCGCACGGCGGTGGTGCTGCCCAGATGCCGTTTGGTGATCTTGTCGTGCCCGGCCTTCGTCATGATGCCGGAACGGCGCATGTCGTCCGCGATCTCCAGGAGGGCCTTCGTCAGCGGTGTCAGTTTTTTTTGCTTCATCACGGTTCAATTTCCTGAAGATTGCCCAGTATGACTTCTTGCTCGATCTGCTCCGCATTTGCAGACAACCAGTATGAAGCCGCTTCCTTCAACGAATCCAACTCGTCGTTCTCGATATTTCGGCGAGCGCTTTTGGCAAATCCATAGACAAACACCGATCTCGACCCGCTGCGGAACACGATGATCGTCCGGTAACCGCCCGAACGGCCTTTGCCCGGCCGTGCGATCCGCTGCTTGATGAGGCCGGCACCAAGATCGGCATCAACCAATCCGGCTTCAGCACGCGCAACGGCTTCTCGCAGCACCGAGTCACCGATCCGCTCCTTTCGGACAAATCGGACAAACGGTTTGGTCTTGAAAATCCGCATGCGCCATCCACGCACTATGAACTATAGCACTATGAACTATAAAGCAAGAGCGAAGGTGATCAATCGGCCGGGGTGAAGATCAGGGCGGCGTTGGTGCCGCCGAAGCCGAAGGAGTTGGACATCGTCGCCTTCACCTCGCGCTTGCGGGCGACCAGCGGCACGAGGTCGAGCTGGGTCTCGCCGCCAAGATTGTCGAGATTGATGGTCGGCGGCACGATCTGGTCGCGCATGGCGAGCAGGCAGAAGATCGCCTCCACCGCGCCGGCAGCGCCGAGCAGATGGCCGATCGAGGATTTGGTCGAGGACATCGAGGCCTTGGCCGCGGCGTTGCCGAGGAAGCGCTCGACGGCGCCGGCTTCGATGAAGTCGGCCATGGTCGAGGTGCCGTGCGCGTTGACATAGTCGATGTCGGACGGGCTGAGGCCCGAGCGCTTCATCGCCATGGTCATGGCGCGGAAGCCGCCGTCGCCGTCTTCCGACGGCGCGGTGATGTGATAGGCGTCGCCCGACAGGCCGTAGCCCCGCACTTCGCCGTAGATCTTGGCGCCGCGCGCTTTTGCGTGCTCGTATTCTTCCAGCACCACGACGCCGGCGCCCTCGCCCATGACGAAACCGTCGCGGTCCTTGTCATACGGGCGCGAGGCTTTTTGCGGCGTGTCGTTGAAGGCGGTGCCCAGCGCGCGGCAGGCGTTGAAGCCGGCGATGCCGAGGCGGCAGATCGCCGCTTCCGCGCCGCCCGCCAGCATGACGTCGGCATCGTCGAAGGCGATCAGCCGCGCCGCGTCGCCGATGGCGTGCGCGCCGGTGGCGCAGGCCGTGACCACCGAATGGTTCGGGCCCTTGTAGCCGTGCTCGATCGAGGCGTAGCCGGAGATCAGGTTGATCAGCCGGCCGGGAATGAAGAACGGCGACAGGCGCCGCGGACCCTTGGTCTCGATCAGGAGCGCGCCCTCTTCGATACCGGGAAGGCCGCCGATGCCCGAGCCGATCAGGACGCCGGAACGCTGACGCTCTTCCTCGGTCTTGGGCACGTAACCCGAATCGATCACCGCCTGCTTGGCGGCGGCCAGGCCGAAGACGATGAAATCGTCCATCCGGCGCTGTTCCTTGGGGTCGACCCAGTGATCGGCGTTGAACGTCCCGTCCGTGCCGTCGCCGCGCGGCACGTCACAGGCGATCTTGGTGCCCAGGTCCTCGGTCTTGAACTTGGTGATCGGGCGCGCGCCGGATTTGCCGGCGAGCAGGCGCGACCACGTTTCCTCCACGCCGCAGGCAAGCGGTGTGACGAGACCCAGACCGGTGACGACGACCCTGCGCATGCGAGGGTCCGTCTTAGGCGGCGTTGGCTTTGTCGATGTACTTAACGGCGTCGCCGACCGTGACGATGGATTCCGCCGCGTCGTCGGGGATTTCGATGCCGAATTCCTCTTCGAACGCCATGACCAGCTCGACGGTGTCGAGGCTGTCGGCGCCGAGATCTTCGATGAAGGACGCGGCTTCAGTGACCTTGTCCGCATCCACGTTCAGGTGCTCGACAACGATCTTCTTCACGCGTTCCGCCGTATCGCTCATGGTATTGAAAGCCTCTCCTTGATGACCCTGCCGGGGTTGGGTTGAAGTGGCCCGCAGGTGGGCCCGCACTGGTAATGCTCGTGTGGGGCGCCGGTTTCGTAACACAAAGCCCCGCCGCCCGCTACAAGACGGTTAAGTCCTTGAACCGACTGTCAGATCATCGACATTCCGCCGTTGATCTGGATCGTCTCGCCCGTCACATAGGCCGCTTCGTCGCTGGCCAGATAGACCACGGCGGCGGCGATTTCGCCGGCCGCGCCCATGCGGCCGGCCGGAATGCGCGCGGCTATCGCCGCTTTCTGGGCGTCGGTCAGCGCCTCGGTCATCGGCGTCGCGATGAAGCCCGGCGACACGGCGTTGACGGTGATGTTGCGCGAGGCGACCTCGGCGGCCAGCGACTTGCTCATGCCGATCAGGCCGGCCTTGGCGGCGGCGTAATTTCCCTGGCCCGGATTGCCGGTCTCGCCCACCACCGAAGTGATCTGGATGATGCGGCCCCAGCGCTTCTTCATCATGCCGCGCAGCACGGCGCGGGAGAGACGGAAGGCGGCGGTGAGGTTGACCGCGATGACGTCGTCCCACTCCGCGTCCTTCATGCGCAGGAAGAGATTGTCGCGCGTGATGCCGGCGTTGTTGACCAGGATGTCGATGGTCGCGCCGCCCGCGGCCGCCTCGGCGGTCTTGACCAGCGCCTCGACCGACTCCTTGTCGCCGAGATTGCAGGTCGCGATGAAGGCGCGGGCGCCGAGCTCGGCCTTGACGGCCTCCAGTGCTTCGGCGCGCGTGCCGGAGAGAACGACGGTTGCGCCCTGCCCGTGCAGTGCCTTGGCGATGGCGCCGCCGATGCCGCCGGAAGCGCCGGTGACCAGTGCGGTTTTGCCGGTGAGATCGAACATCACAGCGTCTTCACGAAAGCTTCGATGTCGGCGGGCGTGTCGAGGGTCACGGTGGTGAGCTCCTTGTCGGTGCGCTTGACCATGCCGGTGAGAACCTTGGCGCCGCCGGCCTCGACGGTCGTGGTCACGCCGTAACCGCGGAACGCCAGCACGCTTTGCCGCCAGCGCACGCGGCCCGTCACCTGTTCAACGAGCAGGCGGCGGATTGTTTCCGGCTCGGACGTCTCGGCCGCCGTCACATTGGCGACGACGGGGACGGCGAGCGGGCGGATGGTCACCGCCGCCAGCGCCTCGGCCATCTTGTCGGCGGCCGGCTGCATCAGCGGGCAATGGAAGGGCGCGGAGACGTTCAGCGCCATGGCGCGCTTGATGCCTTTGGCCTTGGCGACTTCGGGGGCGCGGTCGATGGCGGCTTTGGTGCCGGAGATCACGACCTGGCCCGGGGCATTGTCGTTGGCGACGACGCAGACGCCGTTCGTCGCCTCGGCGCATTCCCGGGCAAGAGCTTCGGCCTGGTCGATCTCGGCGCCGAGCAGCGCGCTCATGCCGCCCATGCCGACCGGCACCGCGCTCTGCATCGCCTGGCCGCGCGCTTTGAGGAGGCGCGCCGTGTCGCTGAGCGTGAAGGCGCCGGCGGCGCAGAGCGCGGTGTATTCGCCGAGCGAATGGCCGGCGACGAGGCGGGCGTGCTTTGCGAGATCGAAGCCGGCGTCCTTCTGCATGACGCGGATGATCGCCAGGCTCGCCGCCATGATCGCGGGCTGGGCATTCTCGGTGAGGACGAGATCGCTCTCCGGGCCTTCCCACATCAGCTTGGACAGCTTCTGGTTCAGCGCGTCGTCGACTTCCTGGAAGACCTCGCGCGCGGCGGCGAAGGCCTCGGCGAGCGCCTTGCCCATGCCGACGGCCTGGCTGCCCTGCCCGGGAAAGATGAAGGCTCGAGTCATGGGTGCGCGGTTTAATGGGCTGGCGGGCGGGATGCAACCTCACAATATCCGTCATGGGCGGCCTCGAGCCGCCCATCCAACTGGCACCAATCGACCCTTTGAATCTCCTGCGCCCGCAGACGCGGGCGCGATGGATGGCCGGGCCTCTTAGCGACAGCGTAAGAGGGCCCGACCATGACGGATTTCAACTATTGCAGCGCCACGCCCGCCACGGTGATGCGGTGCATCAGGCGCTCCTCGCCGTGATAGTCGTTGAGGGCGAAGTGCCAGGTGGCGCGGTTGTCCCAGAAGGCGATCGAACCGGGTCGCCATTGGAAGCGCGCGGTGAACTCGGGCCGCATCGCGTGCGCGAACAGCCTGTGCAGCAAGGGGCGGCTGTCGTCCGGCGACTTGCCTTCGAAGCGAACCGCGAAGCCGGGATTGACATAAAGCGACTTGCGGCCCGAGAGCGGGTGGGTGATGACGACCGGATGCACCGCCTTGCTGACGGCGTCGTCATTGGCGAATTCGGCACGCTCGGGATTGTTGTAATAGGACTTGCTGCCGAAGACATGCGCGTTGGAATGGACGGCTTTCAGGCCGTCGATCTCGCGCTTGGTGTCGTCGTCGAGCGCGGCGTATGCCGCGTACATGTTCGCGAACAGCGTATCGCCGCCGCTCCTGGGCAGCACGCGCGCCACCAGGATCGAGCCCATGGCCGGGATCTGGTCGTAGCTGTGATCGGTGTGCCAGCCGCCGCCGATATTGGTCTTCTGCTCCTTCTCCTTGCCGACCCTGGCGATCTCGGGGTAGCCGTCGATATGCGGGAAGAATTTGTTGACGTCGATCTCGCCCCAGCGGCGCGCGAAGGCGATGTGGTCGTCCTCGCTCAGCGCCTGGTCGCGGAAGAAGATCACGCCGTGCTCGGCATAGGCGGCGCGCAGGACGGCCATGTCCGCGTCGGAAATATCCCGCAAGTCGACGCCAAGCACTTCGGTGCCGCAGCCGCCTGCGTGACGCCGCACTTCGATGCCGGCGGTGACATTTGCGTCCATGACCTTCCTCTCAGGCGTTCAGCCGCGTGTATTTCTCCAGCGCATGGGCGCGGCCCGCGAAGCTGAGCGTGCGGCCGATGGCGACAACCAGCACCGCCGCCACGACCAGTCCCGCCGCCAGGACGCCGAGGCCGACAGAATAACCGCCGGTGTGCTGCTTGAGCCAGCCCATCACGGCCGGGCCGACGAAGCCGCCGAGATTGGAGAAGGAGTTGATCAGCGCGATGCCGCCGGCCGCCGCCGTGCCGCCCAGGAACGACGTCGGCAGCGTCCAGAATACGCTGAGCGCGGCGTAGACGCCGATGCTGGCGACGGTGAGCGCGACCAGCACGCCGATGGGCGCGTGGATGAATGCGGCGGCGACGAAGCCGGCGGCACCGAGCAGGGCGGCGGCCGCGATGTGGCCGATGCGCTCCTGCCGCCGGTCGCTCGACATGCCCCACAGCACCATCGCGACGACGCTGACGAGATAGAGCGCCGAGACGACGAAGCCGGTCTCGATATTGGTGTACCCCATCGCCTTGACGATCTGCGGCAGCCAAAGGTTGAGGCCGTAGAGTCCCAGCACGATTCCGAAATCCGGAATGGTGAGCAGCCAGACGCGCGGATCGCGCAGCATCGGCCAGAAGGCGGTGTGCACCCGCGGCGGCTCGGCGGCGAGCGCGGCCCCGATCACCTGCTTCTCCTCGTCCGTCAGCCAGCCGGCGTCGGCCGGCCGGTCGGGCAGCCAGAACAGCACCGCCAGTCCCAGCAGCACCGACGGCGCGCCTTCGAGCAGGAACATCCACTGCCAGCCATGCAGATGCAGATAACCCTCGACGCCGAGGATGTAGCCCGAGGCCGGCGCGCCGACGACATTGGCCAGCGGCACCGCCGCCAGGAACAGCGCGATGAAGCGCGCCCGCGTCGCCTGGGGAAACCAGTAGGTGAGGTAGAGCACCATGCCGGGAAAGAACCCGGCTTCGGCGACACCGAGCGCGAAGCGCAGGATCAGGAGGCTGGTCAGGCCGCTGGCGAACGCCGTCGCCATCGAGACGGCGCCCCAGGTGAGCATGATGCGGCAGATCCACAGGCGCGCGCCGACGCGCTCCAGGATGACGTTCGACGGCACCTCGAAGACAAAGTATCCGAAGAAGAAGATGCCGCCCGCCCAGCCGAACATCGTGGCGTCGAGCGCCAGGTCCTTGTTCATGGTCAGCGCCGCGAAGCCGACATTGACGCGGTCGAGATAGGCCACGAGGTAGAGCAGCACCATGAAGGGAATCAGCCGCCAAGCCGCCTTGGCGAAAACCTTGTTGTCAGTGGTCACTCGATGCCCCGCCGCTCGCCCGCCATCGGCAGCGACCTATGCGCAAGCCGCGCGGCGCCGCAATCGCGCAGTTCGATTTAAATGACACGTGCGTCATTCATCCTGCGTTCAGGCGAAAGGGCGGAACATTCACTGGTGAGGGGCCGGGAACTTGGAGTAGAAACTAGCGTTAACGCAGTGTCGTTGACGTGCATTCCAACCAAACAGAGGGAACATCCATGAAAACAATGATCGCCGCCGTGACGCTCGCCATCGGCCTGATGGGCGCCAGCATGACGGTCGCCGACGCCTACCCGCATCACGGCCATGGCTGGGGTGGCCATCATGGCGGCCACCGCCATTGCACCATGTGGGGCCACCACCATCACTGCCGCGGCTGGGGCTGGTAGCCTCAACGCTCCCTGAAAGGGAATTCGCATGAAAGCCTTGATTGCATCCGTGTTCGCTCTCGGTCTGCTCGGCGTCTCCGCCGTGCCGGCCAGCGCGATCACGATCCATATCGGCGACGGCCATCACGGCCATCACCGCCACTGCACGAGTTGGGGCTGGCACCATCACCACGAGCGGTTCTGCCGCGGCTGGGGCTGGTAACAGGCTCTGCCTGAAAGGAATGAGTTCATGAAAACGTTGATCGTTTCGGTGTTCGCACTGGCCCTGTTGGGCGCTTCGGCCACGTCGGCCAGCGCGCTGACGATCCATCTCGGGGGTGGTCATCATCACCACTGGCATGGCGGCTGGGGCCATCACCATCACTGGCATGGCGGCTGGGGTCATCACCACCACCATTGGCACTAAGTCCAGCGGACAAGCCGGACTTTAGCGGCGCAGACGGTCGAAAGACCGCCTGCGCCGTTTTCGTTCAGGGCGCCGGTGTGATGCCCATCTGATCGAACAGATAAGTCAGTTCGTCGGTGCGCTCGGCGATGCGTTCGTCGAGCGAGCTGCCGATGCCGTGGCCGGAATTGGCGCTGGTGCGCAGCAGGATGGGACGGCCCGAGCTGGTCGCGGCCTGCAAGGCGGCGGCGAATTTGCGCGAGTGCATCGGATTGACCCGTCCGTCCGTCGCGCCCGTCATCAGCAGCACCGCCGGATAGGCCGTGCCCCTGGCGACGTGGTGATAGGGCGAATAGGCGTAGAGCGCCTTGAACTCGTCCGGATTCTTCACCGTGCCGAATTCCGAGGCGTTGAAGGCGCCGTTCGGATCGTTCTCCCAGCGCACCATGTCGTAGATGCCGACCTGGGAGATGACGGTGTGGGCGAGCTCGGGATGCTGGGTGATCTCGGCCCCCATCAAGAGGCCGCCATTCGAGCCGCCGCGCAGGGCGAGACGGTCGTGCGAGGTGTATTTGCTGTCGATCAGGAACTGCGCGACGGCGGCGAAGTCGTCGAACACGTTCTGCTTCTTGGTCAGCATGCCGTCCTTGTGCCAGCGCTCGCCATATTCGGCGCCGCCGCGGATATTGGCGTCGGCGAAGATGCCGCCGGCGTCGAGCCAGACGCGCCAGCCGGCGCCGAGGAAGAACGGCGTCTCGCTGATGCCGTAGCCGCCATAGCCGTAGAGCACCGTCGGATTGGTGCCGTCGAGCTTGGCGTCCTTGCGCTTGATGATGCTGACGGGGACTTTGGTGCCGTCCTTGGAGATCGCAAAGCCGCGCACCACTTCGGCGTCGTCATAGGATACAGGAGAGGTCACCTTCAGGCCGGTCTCCTCCACCTTGCCGGTCGCCGGATGCCACAGCGCGTAGTAGACAGGGCGCGTGAAGGTCGCGACGTTGAACAGCACGTCGCCACCCGCGAGCGGCGCGATGTCGTCGTTGCCGGCGATCTCGGGCAGCGGCAGCTTGCCTAGCGGCTTGCCGTCCAGATCGAAGACCCGCACCTGGTTGGGGCCGCCAACGATGTCGCGCACGAAGAGCCGCGTGGCGCTGAGCGCCAGGTCCTGCTGCTGCGCCTCGGCGCCGCCGGAGAGGATCGCGACATCGCTCTCGGCCACGATCACCGGCGCGCTCGCGAGGCCTTCGGTCTTGAACGGCGCTTTCAGCTTGACGATCTTGCCGTTCGGCGCGCCGTTTCGGGAGATGGCGTAGATCGCGCCGTCGGGTCCGAGCGTCGCGTAGACCAGATGGTCGTCATAGATCGCGACTTCGATCGCGGGGCCGTTCTTCGGCAGGACGTAGAACGCCCACTGATTGCCGTCGCCGCGCTGGACGCCGACAAAGCCCTCGCTTTGGCCATAGCGGGTGTCGAGGAAGATTTCCGAGACGCGCTCCAGACCGTCCTTGGCGCCAAGCACCAGCGGGTCCTTGGCCACGTCGCTGCCGAGCTTGTGGAAATAGGCCTGCTGGAAGAAATGGCGGTCCGCTTCCGGCGTCTCGGCACCGGGATAGCGGGTGTACCAGAAGCCGCTGCCGTCGCGCGTCCAGGCGGCGCTGCCGCCGGCGGTGGGGAACTGCACGCCGGCAATCGGCTTGTCGATCTCCTTGCCGCTGGCGACGTCGTAGACGTGCAGCGTGCCGTCCTCGCTGCCGTTCTGCGACAGCGACACGGCGACCTTGGTGCCGTCGAAGGAGGGCACGAACCAGTCGATGGCGGTGTGGCCGCCGGCGTCGAGGACGTTGGGATCGAGGACCGACTTGCGGCTGGCTGGATCGGCGGACGCGTTCAGCGTCACCAGCATCGGCTGCTGGAAGGCTGGATCGGAATAGAGCGCGAAGACCCGCGTGCCACGTGCGAGAAGCTGGGTGTAGGATGGCGACGCCGCCTTGATCAGGCGTGCCAGCTTGTCCTGAACCTGCTTGCGGTAGGGCAAGGCGTCGAGATAGGCGCGGGTGCGCGCGTTCTGGGCGTCGCTCCAGGTCTTGACCGCCGGATCGTCCCAGTTCTCCAGCCAGCGATAGGGATCGTGAACTTGCGTCCCCTGAACGGTGTCGACGATGGCATCGGTCCTGGTCGGGGGCGGCGCCGGGATCGTGGCGGCGACGGCGGCCGTGGCGGCGGCAAAGGCGCCGGCGAGCAGGAAACGGGAAAAAATGCGCATAATGGGGTCCCCGAACGAGCAAATTCGGCGGTATTACGCCGCCGAAGCCCGGCCGGATCAAGCCTCTCGCAACGCCCTTGCCGCCCCCCGCCCCATCCCCTATAAGCCCCGCCTTCAAGCGGCTGCGGTCGCCGGGGCCCACCTTTGGTGGGTATGCGCATGGTGCGTGTTCCGGTCGATCCGAAGCGGTGACGGGTGTCCGCCCCGAGCCGTTCCGTAGCCCATCCGAAAGGACGGACATGGCTCTCTACGAGCATCTCCTGATCGCGCGCCAGGACATCAGCGCGCAGCAGGTCGACGCCCTGGCGACCCACCTCAAAACCATCGTCGAAGGCGAAGGCGGCAAGGTCGAGAAGCAGGAATATTGGGGCCTTCGCGGCCTCGCCTACCGCATCAAGAAGAACCGCAAGGGCCACTTCGTGCTGCTCAACATCAACGCGCCGTCGAAGGCCGTCGTCGAGCTCGAGCGCCAGCTCAAGATCAACGAAGACGTCCTGCGTTTCATGACCGTGAAGGTCGACCAGTTCGACGTTTCTTCGAACAAAAACCGTCGTGATGACCGCCCCGAGGGCGAGCGCAAGCCCGACGACGCAAACGCGGAGGCCGCATAAATGTCATACGGTGGAGATCGTGCCGGCGGCGGCGGTGGTGGCCGCGATGGTGGACGTGACGGCGGCGGCCGCGAAGGCGGACGCGGCGGCGAAGGCGGAGCCGGCGGACAGCGCCGCCCCTTCTTCCGGCGCAAGAAGACCTGCCCGTTCTCCGGCGCCAACGCGCCGAAGATCGACTACAAGGACGTGAAATTGCTCCAGCGCTTCATTTCCGAGCGCGGCAAGATCGTGCCCAGCCGCATCACGGCCGTGTCGAACAAGAAGCAGCGCCTGCTCGCCAACGCGATCAAGCGCGCGCGCTTCATGGCGCTGCTGCCCTACGTGCTGAACTAGGGGAGCGAACAGCCATGCAAGTCATTCTGCTCGAACGCGTCGAGAAGCTCGGCCAGATGGGCGACGAAGTCCGCGTCAAGGACGGCTTCGCCCGCAACTTCCTTCTGCCCAAGAAGAAGGCCCTGCGCGCCAACAAGACCAACCGCGAGTATTTCCTGGGCCAGAAGACCCAGCTGGAAGCCCGCAATTTGGAACAGAAGAAGGAAGCCGAGGCCGTCGGCAAGAAGCTGGACGGCAAGACCTTCACGCTGATCCGCCAGGCCGGCGACCGCGGCCAGCTCTACGGCTCCGTCAGCCCGCGCGACATCGCAGCCGCGATCAGCGAAGGCGGCGTCACCGTGAGCCGCGGCCAGGTGCCGCTCGACACCGCGATCAAGGCCATCGGCCTGGTGAAGGTCAGCGTCGTGCTGCATCCCGAAGTGCGCGTCGGCGTGACGATCAACGTCGCGCGCAGCGAGGACGAAGCCGAGCGCCAGTTGCGCGGCGAGGACGTCCTGGCCGAGAAGACCGACGCGGAAGAAGCCCGCGCCGCGGCCGAGGAAGTGTTCGAAGACGGCGCCGGTCCGAAGACGGACGAGGACGGCGAGACCGAAGCGGCCGAAGCCGAATAGAGGCTCCCGGCGGGAACAATGCAGAAAGGCCGGTCCGCAGGGACCGGCCTTTTTTTCGACAGCGCGGTGTCTCTTGCGCAGTTCGCATCCCCGCTGCGTCGATTCGCTTACCAAGTGCCGCGCGCCGGGCATCGAACTGGCGGCAGACACAGCCGACGCGCAACCTGAGGTCTACTCGGAACTGGTCCGCCGAATCTGACTGCGCTGGCCGGCTACGCTTTCAGCGCCGAGGCGAGCGGGGATTCGTAGGGCGCCCGGCGCGCCTTGTCCCAGGCGAAGACGAAGGCGCCGAAGATCATGTTCACGCGGGCGCCGTCATCCGCCAGCGGCGCCAGGATCGCCTCGAAGGTCTTGGCGCCTTGCGAGAACCAGTCGCCGGAACCCTTGATGCGCAGCGGCGCGGCGTCTTGCGCCACGCGGCGGTAGATCCGCAGCGTCTCGGCCACGCTGTCCGCGCCGAACGGCGCCAGGACGTCGCTCATCAAGCGCCCGGTCGGCGGCTCGCGGAAATCCTGCGCGATCGCCGAGCCCACCAGACGGTAGCGAAAGTCGGCATAGCCCGCTTGCGCATCGACCAGAAGAATATGCGGCAGCCATGCCTTGAGCTCATGCGGCTTGATCTGCTCGCGGCCCGGAAGACGTCCGCCGGCGCATTTGCCGGCCCAATAGGCGCGCACATCGCCGATCAGGCGCGGCGCCTCGCCTGCCGGTTCGATTTCAATGGCCCGCTTGCTGTCCATGGCGTCCCCAGAATGGGCACAGCCTAGGCGGGGAATGTTAAAAAATTACAATGCTGCGTTGTAACCCGTGCCAGCCATTCCGGTCCCGGCCGCGGCTCTTCAATGTTCCGCCGCGCGCTGCTTTTCATGGGCCTCGAACTTGTCGCGCCAGCCGAGGCCGTCACCGCGCAAGGCCGCGTAAGCGGTGGGAAAGTAGAAGCGCAAGCGCTGCAGCGCGGGCGCCGCGCGGAAGAGGTCGGGCGCATGTTCGACGTCGTCCAGCAGAAAGGCGCGAAAACCCGTCCGCGTGAGGCCGTGCCAGTCCTGTTTCAGCTGCGTGACGATATCGGGCGCCTCCAGCGGCGAGTTGACCACGAGGCCCGCGGTCGGCTGATAGCGCACGGCGGTCAGGTTGCGGCCGACGATCTGGCCGATCAGCACGTAGCAAATGTCCGCGACGCGCACCGTATACGGGTCGTCGAAGCTCTTATGGACGCAGCCTCCGCAGACGCTTCTGTAGGGCGCGCGCCGGACCCTGGGGTCGTATTCCGCGCCGAAATATTTGAACATGTAGAAGAAATCCTTGCCGTCCTTTCCGACCACGAGCTTTGTCGGCCGCGCGTCGTCCAGATGCGCGATCAGCTCGGGCAGGACGGCAACGCCGCGGCGCACGAGCTCGCGCATCGGCGGCGAAAGATTGGGCGGCGGCGCGCCGAGCACGCCGCTGGTGAATTCGAGCGTACGCGCATCGGCGATGAACCCGTCATAGATCTGGAAGCCATCGACGCCGACGACCGCCCCGTCGATGTCGGTCAGGGAGTCGATCAGCGCGGCCGTCGTTTGCGTCGCCGTACCGGCTTGGGCCGCGGCATCGCCGGCGAAGGCCATGCCGAGGAATACGGCGAGCAGCCAGATCCTCATGGGGTCACCTTGCGTTCGATCAGGTCCCAGAGATTGCCATAGAGGTCTTCGAACACCGCGACGATACCATAGGTCTTAGTCACCGGCTCCCGGACGAATGTCACGCCGCGGGCGCGCAAGGCGGCGTGGTCGCGCGCGAAATCGTCCGTCTCGAGGAAGAGGAAAACCCGCCCGCCGGCCTGGTTGCCGATGCGCGATTCCTGCCGCGGACCGGCCGCCCGGGCGAGCAACAGCTGCACGCCGCCGTCCCTGGGTGCGACCAGGACCCAGCGCTTGCCGCCGCCGAGGTCGGTGTCCTCGACGAGATCGAAGCCGAGCATCCCGGTGTACCAGGCGATGGCCTCGTCATAGTCGCGGACGACGAGCGCGATGTGGGCGATATGCGGCATCGATGTCCTCGTTCTGGCCGAAAACCGGGACGGAACCGGCCCTCGTCTCGCCCGCGATCTTCCGCTATACTCCCGCCCACGGGTCAAGGACCGTTGCCGTCCGCCTGGCGCTCAGCGCCGCGGAATCAGGCCATTCCAACCACATTCAGCGAGGAATCGCGGCCATGTCCATTGTCACCGAGACCAAACGCGTCACCGTTCCCCAAATCCGCGCCCACAAGAACGCCAAGCCCGTCGTCTGCCTGACCTGCTATCACGCCCACACGGCGCGCCTGCTCGACAACCATGTCGACCTCATGCTGGTCGGCGACAGCCTGGGCATGGTGATGCACGGCATGGAGAACACGCTGGGCGTCACGCTCGACATGATGATCACCCACGGCAAGGCGGTGATGCGCGGCTCCAAGCATGCGCTGGTCGTGGTCGACATGCCGTTCGGCTCCTATGAGGAATCGCCGCAGATCGCGTTCCGCAACGCGGCCCGCGTCGTCCAGGAAACCGGCTGCACCGCGGTGAAGATGGAAGGCGGCGTACGCCTGGCCGAGACCGTCGCCTATCTCGCCCAGCGCGGCATACCGGTGATGGGCCATATCGGCCTGACGCCGCAGGCCTTCAACGTCACCGGCGGCTTCAAGACGCAAGGGCGCACCGAGGCCGAGTGGCCCGCCATCGAGGCCGATGCCAAGGGCATCGCCGAGGCCGGCGCCTTCGCCATCGTGCTGGAAGGCATGGCCGAGCCCCTGGCCGCCAAGATCACGCGGCAGATCGCCATCCCCACCATCGGCATCGGCGCCTCCGCCGAGTGCGACGGGCAGATCCTGGTGATGGAGGACATGCTGGGCCTGAACCCCAACCCGCCCAAATTCGTGCGGCAATACGCCAATCTCGGCCCGGCCATCGAAAAGGCCGTCCAGGCCTATGCCACAGACGTCCGCGAGCGCCAGTTTCCCGGCCGCGAGAACGTCTACAGCATGAAAAAACTGGCCTGATCCGCCGCCCTCGACCCGCGGAGAGGTTAAAGAAGGGCAAGTTGCCAGCCCGCCCGCGAGCGGCTAAATCATCCCGCGCGGTCAATACCTTGGGCTGGACCTTTGGCTCGTGACCGCCCCCGAGACGAGGATAATCCATTGAGCGACATCTTCCGCGAAGTCGAGGAGGAAGTCCGCCGCGAACGCTTCGAGAAGATCTGGAAGCAGTACGGCGACTACATCATTGCGGGCTTCGCGCTCGTCATCATCGCCATTGCCGGCTATGAGCTGTGGCAGCGCTATGAGACCAACCAGCGCCTCAAGGCGTCGGAGACGCTGATCGCGGCGCAGCAGCTGGCCGAGGCCGGCGACTTCGCGCGCGCGACGCCGGCCCTGGCCGTCGTGGCGAAGGACGCGCCGGGCGGCTATGCCGAGATGGCGCGGCTGTCCCAGGCCGGGGTGCTGCAGGCCGCCGGACGGCGCAGCGAAGCGGTGCAGATCTACAAGGCCATCGCGGCGGAAGACAGCGGCCTGATCGGCAAGGTGGCTTTGATCCGCGCCGCCTGGGCGCTGGCCGATACGGCGCCGCGCTTCGAGCTCGAGACGCTGCTGGCGCCGGTGACCGACCCGACCAGCCCGTGGCGGCATTCGGCGCGCGAAATCCTGGCCTATGCCGATTTCCATGCCGCGCATTTCAAGCAGGCACAGACCGAATTCCAGGCGCTCGCCGACGACAAGGACGCGCCGCAGGGCATGCGCCGCCGCGTTGCCGCCATGGCGGCGTTCCTCAAGAATGGCGGGCTGACCACGTTCGGCACCGTGCCGCAGCCACCCGCAGGCCCGCCCGATGCGCCGCCCGGCGGCCCCGCGATGCCCACACCCCCGGCCGGCGCCGCGCCGCCGCAGCCCCTGGGTCCACCGTCATCGCCAACCGGTACGCCCCCGCAATGAATGCTCGCCGTTTTCACAATACCGCCATCGTCCTTGCGATCGCGCTGCTGACCTCCAGCTGCGCCGTGACCGACACGGTCAGCGGCTGGTTCCAGGGCACCACCAAGTCCAAGCTGCGCGGCGAGCGCATCTCGGTCATGACCATGGACGAGACGTTGCGCATCGACGACACGCTGAAGGGCGTGCCCGTTCGCCTGCCGCCGCCCTACAAGAACGCCGAATGGCCCGAGCCCGGCGGCTATGCCTCGAATGCGATGTATCATCTGGAGGCGCCCGGCCCCCTGCAGCAGGTGTGGGAACAGGACGCCGGCAAATCCTCCGATACCTCCTCGCGCCTGACCGCGGCGCCGGTCGTGGCCGGCGGGCGCATTTTCGTGCTCGACTCGGCGGCGCATGTCTTCGCCTTCGACGCCGGCTCCGGCAATCCCCTGTGGGACAAGAGCCTGGCGCCCTCGGGCAAGGACGAAAGCTATCTGTTCGGCCTGTTCGGCGATGACGGCACGATCGATCCGTCCAAAGGCTTCGGCGGCGGCGTCGCCTATGACGACGGCAAGCTTTACGCCACCAGCGGCTTCGGCGACGTCATCGCCTTCGACGCGCGTACCGGCAAGCAGTTGTGGAAGCAGAGCCTGGGCGTGCCGATCGTCAACGCGCCGTCGGCCAATGGCGGGCGCGTCTTCGTCTCGACGCAGGAAAACCATCTCTATGCGCTGGCGCAGGCCGACGGCCGAAGGCTGTGGGACCATCAGGGCATTTCGGAATCGGCGGGGCTTCTCGAAAGCACCAGCGCCGCGGTCTCCGGCGAGTTCGTCATGGCGCCCTACTCCTCGGGCGAGATCTATGCGTTGCGCGTGCAGAACGGCCGCCCGGCGTGGAACGACATGCTGACCCATTCGGGCGTCGCCACGGCGCTGTCCGAGCTCGACGACATCGCGGGCCGGCCGGTGGTCGACCGCGACGTCGTCTATGTCATCAGCCATTCGGGCATCATGGCGGCCATCGGCCTCAACAATGGCGAGCGGCTGTGGTCGCGCGACATCGGCGGCATCCAGACGCCCTGGGCCGCCGGCGATTACGTCTATGTGCTGACGACGGAGGAGCAGCTCATCTGCCTGACCCGCAAGGAGGGCAAGGTGAAGTGGATTCACCAGCTGCAGCGCTGGGACGATCCGGACTCCAAGAGCGGCGCCATCGTCTGGGCCGGGCCCGTGCTGGTGTCGGACCGCCTGGTGGTGGTCTCGTCCAGGGGCATCGCCGCAGCCGTGTCGCCCTATACCGGCGAGCTGATCGGCAGGATGGAAATCCCTTCCGGAACCTACATTTCGCCGGTCGTCGCCAACGGCATGATGTATCTCTACACCAGCGATGCGCAGCTGGTGGCGTTGCGCTGACGCGGGCGCTACAAGTCCGCCATGTCCTTTGTCCTTGCGATCGTCGGCCGGCCCAATGTCGGCAAGTCCACGCTTTTCAACAAGCTGGTGGGGCGCAAGATCGCGCTGGTGCATGACACGCCGGGCGTGACGCGCGACCGCTTCGAGGCCGACGCGGCACTGGGCAATCTCGCCTTCCGGGTCATCGACACCGCCGGCTTCGAGAACGACACGCCCGACAGCCTAGCCGGGCGCATGACGGCGCAGACGCTGACCGCCATCGCCGATGCCGACGCCTGCCTCTTCGTCATCGACGCGCGCGCCGGGGTGACGGCAGGCGACCAGATCATCGCGCAATCGCTGCATCGCGCCGGCAAGACGGTGATCCTGGCGGCGAACAAGTGCGAAAGCCGTGCCGGCGATGCCGGCGTGGGCGAAGCCTACGCGCTGGGCTTCGGCGAGCCGATCGCGATCTCGGCGGAGCATCGCATCGGTTTTCCGGAACTGGAGCACGCGCTGTCGGCGTATATCGGGCCATCGCAGCCGGCGCCCTTGGCGGATGAGGAAGACGGCGAAGACGATGTCGATGCCGACGTCGAATTCTCCGACGACGAAATCCCCGACGAACCGCGCGAGGACCGGCCGATCCGGCTGGCCATCGTCGGGCGGCCCAATGTCGGCAAGTCGAGCCTGTTCAACCGGCTGCTCGGCGAGGAACGCACCCTGACCGGGCCCGAGGCCGGCATCACACGCGACGCCATCGCCGCGCCCTGGCATGCGGGCGGGCGCGAATTCCTGCTGCACGACACCGCCGGCCTGCGCCGCAAGGCGCGCACCGCCGGGCACACGCTGGAAGAGATGTCGGTCGGCAGCACGCTGGAAGCCATCCGCTACGCCGACTGCGTGCTCGTCATGATCGACGCGACGCAGGCCTTCGAGAAGCAGGACCTCACCATCGCCGACATGATCGCGCGCGAGGGCCGCGCCGTGGTGTTCGTCGCCAACAAATGGGACCTGATCCAGAACCGCGCCGGCGCCGTGGGCGATCTGCGCGACCGGCTCGACAAATCGCTGCCCCAGGTGATCGGCGCGCCGCTGGTCGGCATCTCGGCGCTGACCGGCGAGGGCCTCGACCGCATCGTGGCCGCGATCGTCATCGCCGACACGGCGTGGAACAAGCGCGTCGGCACGCATGCGCTGAACCGCTTCCTGGAGAACGCGTTGGAGCGGCACGCACCGCCCGCCGTCAGCGGCCGCCGCGTCCGCATCCGCTACATGACGCAGGTCAAGGCACGCCCGCCGACCTTCGCGCTGTTCGGCAACCAGCTCGATTCGCTGCCCGAGGATTACGTGCGCTACCTGACCAACGGGTTGCGCAAGAGCTTCGACCTGATCGGCACGCCGCTGCGCTTCCTGATGCGCACGCAGAAGAACCCCTACGCGAAGAAATAATTTCACCCTCCCCTTGAGGGAGGGTCGAAATCGGCGGAGCGTAGCGCAGACGATTTCGGGGAGGGGTCGGACGGCAGTGCTCTGCATCGAACCCCTCCCCGAAAAATCCTTCGGATTTTTCGACCCTCCCTCAAGGGGAGGGTAAAAAGGGAGTGCCTCATGCCCAATCCCGACGTTCTTTCCACGCGCGTCGAAAACGGCATCGCCGTCGTCACGCTGGGCAGCCAGACGCGCATCTTCTTCGATCCGGAAATGAGCGACGCCTTGTTCGAGGCGCTGAGCGCGCTGGCGACCGACAACACGGTGCGCGTCATCGTCGTCACCGGCGGGGCGCCCGGCTATTTCGTGCGGCACTATTCGGTCGCGGCATTGATCGAGCTCGGCGAGCGCCTCAAAGGTCAGGCATGGCCCGAGACCGCGCCCTATCAGGCCGGCAGCTTCGACAAGGCGATGGCGCTGGTCGAGAGCATGGGCAAGCCGGTGATCGCGGCGATCTCGGGCTCGGCGATGGGCGGCGGCTTCGAGTTCTGCCTCGCCTGCGACATCCGCATCGCTGAGGAGGGCGACTTCCAGATCGGCCTGCCCGAGATCAATGTCGGCATCCTGCCCGGCGGCGGCGGCACCCAGCGCCTGCCGCGCACCATCGGCACGCCGAACGCGCTGCTGCACATCCTGCTGGGCCAGACGCTCAGTCCGGTCGAGGCGGCGGCGAAGGGCTTCGTGCAGGAATGCGTCAAGGGCAAGGCGCTCGACCGCGCGCTCGAGATCGCGGCGCGCCTTGCGGCGCATACGCCGGAGTCGGTACGCGCCATCAAGCGCCTCGTGCGCGGCGCGGTGGCGACGCCGCTGGAGCAGGGCCTGGCGCTGGAGCGCAACCTGTTCATGCAGCTGTGCATCGGCGAGAAGGCGATCGCGCGGATGAAGGCGTATGAGGCGCAGCGCATCACCGCGCCGTCGCAGACGCTGAAGTAGCCAACCGTCTATCGCGGTTTTGGTGTCGCCGGTGCCGGGCCGGTGGTATCCATCCAAGCCCATTTGATCGCTCCGGACATCCGGCCGTCCCGCATTGGGACGACAGCCTCGTAATAGAACGTCGTACCAGCCGGCGGCGGCATGCCTCTGAGATTCGCCAGTGAATAGCGCAGAAACGTCGCGCCCAGTTCGCTCGGGACACCGAGCGCGGCGACGATCCTGGCCTTCGTCATGCCGGGCCTCAGAGCGCGGGCATGCGCGACGAAGGTTTCATATGACATCGGCGCATTGCCGATGGTGTCCATCCAGTCCCACGTAATGGCGCCGGCCATGCGGCCATCGTGCAGGTTGATCGTGGCGGCGGGAAAGACCTGCGTGCCGATCGGGCCCGGCATCCCGGGAAACCCCGGTAACCCGGTCAGCGAATAGGAGAGCGAGATCGCGTTCTCCTGGGCGGGCGGTCCCAAGGCGGCGACGATCTCGGCGCGGGTCTCGCCGGGCTTCAGCGCCCAAGCCTTGGTCAGGAAGTCCTGATACGTCGCGGGTGCCGCGTTTGCGGGTGCACTGAGCGACATGACCAGCGCAACAATCGGCCAATGCCGCACGCGCATGAGACGGCCTCCGGTGTGTGCCGAAGGCAATCAGAACGGGCAATCAAGACACTTTGAAGGCAACCAGCTCGCCGTTCTTCCTGTTAGACGGCGACAGCAAATCGACGATCAGCGGCGCAACGGCGTCGGGCTTCGGCAGGGTGTCGGGATCCTCACCCGGCATGGCGCGCGCCCGCATCGCGGTGCGCACCGGGCCGGGATTGAGGAGATTCACCTTCACATTCGTGCCCTCGCATTCGGCGGCGTAGGTCAGCGCCAGGAATTCGAGTGCCGCCTTGGCCATGCCGTAGCCGCCCCAGAACGGCGTGTGCTTGCGCGCCGCGCCGGAACTGACGAACAGCGCGCGCCCCGCGTCGGAGCGGCGCAGCAAGGGATCGAGCGAACGGATCAGGCGCCAATTGGCGGTGACGTTCACCTCGATCAGCTCCTGGAACACTTTGGGCTGCAGATGCGCGAGCGGCGTCAGCACGCCCAGCGAGCCGGCATTGCCCAGGAAGGCGTCGAGCTTGCCCCAGCGGTCGAAGAGCGACTGGCCGAGGCGGTCGAGCGCGTCGAAATCGCGGAGGTTCAGCGGCACCAGCGTCGCGGTGCCGCCGCCCTTCTGGATCTCGTCATCGAGCTCTTCCAGCGCGCCGACATTGCGCGCCACGGCAACGACATGCGCGCCGGCGCCGGCCAATGCGACCGCCGCCGCCCGGCCGATGCCGCGCGACGCGCCGGTGACGAGCGCGACGCGCCCTTCCATCATTTTGCTCATGGGATCAGGCTACGTCGGCGAGGAGTGAGAGTTGCCCGTCCCGGCGGCCGCCGGTCGAGTCGGTCAGCTCGATGGGATAGGCGCCGGAGAAGCAGGCGTCGCAGAACTGCGGGTTCGCCGCGTTGCGCTTGCCCTCCCCCATGGCGCGATACAGTCCGTCCATGGTGATGAAGGCGAGGCTGTCGGCACCGATCAGCCGGCGCATGCCCTCCACGTCCATCTGGTGCGCCAACAGGTCGGCGGTGTTGGGCGTGTCGACGCCGTAGAAGCAGGAATGCGCCGTCGGCGGGCTGGCGACGCGGAAATGCACCTCGGTCGCGCCCGCGTCGCGCACCATCTGCACGATCTTCTTGGAGGTGGTGCCGCGCACGATGGAATCGTCGATCAGCACGACGCGCTTGCCGGCCAGCGTGGCGCGGTTGGGATTGTGTTTCTTGCGCACCGCGAAATTGCGGATGCCGTCGCCCGGCTCGATGAAGGTGCGGCCGACATAGTGATTGCGGATGATGCCGAGCTCGAAGGGCAGCTTCGCCTCGTTGGCATAGCCGATGGCCGCGGGGATCGAGGAATCCGGCACCGGGATCACCATGTCGGCGTCGGCCGGCGATTCTCTGGCGAGCTCGACGCCGGTCAGCTTGCGCAGCTCATAGACGTTGCGGCCCTCGACCTCCGAATCCGGACGCGAGAAATAGATGTATTCGAAGACGCAGAAGCGGTGCGGCTGGCGGGCGAAGGGGTGATAGCTCTCGATGCCGTCCTTGGTGATGACGATCATCTCGCCGGGCGCGATGTCGCGCACGAACTCGGCGCCGATGATGTCGAGGGCGCAGGTCTCAGACGCCAGGATGTGCGCGCCATCGAGCCGGCCCAGCACCAGCGGGCGCACGCCCCAGGGATCGCGCACGCCGATCATCTTCTTGGAGGTTAGCGCCACCAGCGAATAGGCGCCCTGCACTTTCTTCAGCGCGTCGATCAGCTTGTCGACGATGGGGCGGTAGGTGCTGCGCGCGGCGAGATGGATGATTACCTCGGTGTCGGAGGTCGACTGGAAGATGCGGCCCTCGCCGACCAATTCGTTGCGCAGGGCGCGGGCGTTGGTGAGGTTGCCGTTATGCGCCAGCGCCAAGCCGCCGCCGATCAGGTCGGCGAACATCGGCTGGATGTTGCGCGCGCCCGAGCCGCCGGCCGTCGAATAGCGGTTGTGGCCGATGGCGAAGGAGCCCTTGAGATTGAGCACGCGCGTCGCGTTCTTGCCGCCGAAGATGTCGCCGACCAGGCCGACATGACGCTCGGAGGTGAAATGGCCGTCGTCGAAGGTGACGATGCCTGCGGCTTCCTGTCCGCGGTGCTGCAGAGCGTGCAGGCCCAGGACCGTCAGCGCGCCCGAATCCGGGTGGCCGAACACGCCGAACACGCCGCACTCTTCGTGCAGCTTATCCTCTTGAAAAGACTGGTCTTTTGAAAGGTCGATCATGGCTTATGGGTGCCGCCGCTGCCTGTCGCCTCGAAAAGTCTGTCTAGCGCGCGGCGGTCGGCGGCGCCACCCTTCTTGTTGTGTTTTTTCGGCTTGGGTTTGGCCGGATGCACAGGAGGCGCCGGCTTCGCCAGCAGGTCGTCGATGGTCCTGGGATGGCTGGCCGGCGCCGCAACCGGCGGCGGCGCCGCATCCTGGCGATCACGTTCGGGAACCAGCGCCAGCAGCACTTCGGCGGAGCTTTGGATCAGGGGCAAGGTGCGCGCCTCGGTCAGCCAGCGTGGCTGGCTGCGGATCGGCACGAAGGCGGTGAAGATCAGATAGGCGATGCCGAGAATGGCAAGGCCGCGCACGATGCCAAAGGTCGCGCCCAGGACGCGGTCCAGCGGCCCGACCGGCGAGCGCTTGACGCCTTCCGAAAAACGGCTGCTGGCGAAGGACAGCGGAATGAAGATCGCGATGAAGACGACGCCGTAGCCGACCACCAGCGCGATCCAGCCGGTGGAGATGAAGGCATGCGCCATGCGCGCCACCCAGGGCCCGAGATAGAGCGAGGCCAGCGCCGCCGCCGCCCAGGCGACGATCGACAGAGTCTCGGACACGAAGCCGCGCCAGGTCGCATACGCCGCAGACCCGAGAATGACGAGCACCACCAGCAGATCGACGAACGCAAAGGCCAGACTCATGGCGGCAGTGTACCACGGCGCGGCGCCGCCGTGCCGATCAGCGAAACCAACTCCGCGACATCCCGTACGGGTTCGAGTGCCAGGCCGGCGGCTTCGATCTTGGTGCCCGCCGGGACGACGGCGCGCGCGAAGCCGAGCTTGGCCGCTTCCTTGAGGCGCAGCTCGGCCTGCGGCGCCGGGCGGACGTCGCCGGAGAGGCTGATTTCCCCGAAAAACACGGTCTCCCGGGGCAGCGCCCGGCCGGCGAAGGAGGAGATCAGCGCCGCCGCCGCCGCGAGGTCGGCCGCCGGCTCGCCGACCTTCAGCCCGCCGGCCACGTTGAGGTAGACGTCGCTGGCGCTGATGCCGAGGCCGCCCCGCGCGTCCAGCACCGCCAGGATCATGGCGAGCCGGCCGGTGTCCCAGCCGACGACGGCGCGGCGCGGGCTGCCGTAACCGGCGTTGGCGACCAGTGCCTGGATTTCCACCAGCAGCGGTCTTGTGCCTTCGAGGCCGGCGAACACCGCCGTGCCGGGCGAAGTCGAGTTGCGGTCGCCGAGGAACAGCGCGGAAGGGTTGGCGACTTCGGCGAGACCCTTGCCGGTCATCTCGAAGACGCCGATCTCGTCGGTCGGGCCGAAGCGGTTCTTCACCGCGCGCAGGACGCGGAAGTGGTGCCCGCGCTCGCCCTCGAAATAGAGCACGGCGTCGACGAGGTGCTCGACCGCCTTGGGGCCGGCGATCTGGCCGTCCTTGGTGACATGGCCGACCAGGATGACCGCGGCGCCGGAGGACTTGGCGTAGCGCACCAGGTCGAACGAGGCGGTGCGCACCTGCGCGATGGTGCCGGGCGCAGCCTCCAGCGTGCTGGTCCAGATGGTCTGGATGGAATCGATGGCGACGATGTCGGGGCGCTTGCCGCCTTCCAGCGTCGAGAGGATGTCCTCGATATTGGTCGCGGCGCCGAGCGCCACGGGCGCGTGCGACACGTCCATGCGGGTGGCGCGCAGACGGACCTGCGCCATCGCCTCCTCGCCAGAGATGTAGACCGCGTTGCCGCCGGCCATCGCGAAGGACGCCAGCGCCTGCAGGATCAGCGTCGACTTGCCGACGCCCGGATCGCCGCCGATCAGCAGCGCCGAGCCCGGCACGATGCCGCCGCCGGTGACGCGGTCGAACTCGGCGATTCCGGTGACGCGGCGCGGCGGGGCTTCATCCTCGGTCTTAAGGTCCTCCAGCGCGAAGCGGCGGCCCTTGACCCGCTTGGTGGCGCCGGCGCCGATCGGCGCGGGGGCGCCTTCTTCGGTGATCGTGTTCCAGCCGCCGCACGATTCGCACTTCCCCGACCATTTGGGCGCGGTGGTGCCGCAGGACTGGCAGACGAAGGAAGCGGTGGAGCGGGCCATGATTCGAGTATAGCAGGCGCGTCAAGCATTTACCCAAACGGCTACCGAATAGCCTTGCCGATTAAGTCGGAAGCCTCATGGTCGCGACCTGTTTGATTGCAACGAAAAGCCGCTCCAAAGCCAGCAGTGGCGAGAAGCGGTGCCGAGAGCTCTTTGTGAATAAAGGAAAGGTGCAAAAGCTTTACGAAGATGCTGCGCAGCGCAGCCGGGTTGGTGCCAGCAGGGACACAGTGTGGCTTTAAGCCGCTCGCGGGTACTTCAGTAGCTAGATAGTCCGAAGTATCGGAGACGGCCGCTAGGTAACTCTCGCATTCCAGCTTTTCTCGGTCACTGCCTTCGCACAGCTTAAGCAACGTCTTGCCATCCATAAATCCCGCCCCCGTGGCGGGAAATGATGCGATTAGCGCGGCCGTGACAAGAATGAGAATTTTCATTTCACGCCTCAAATATTCACGTCCTAGCTTGCATCTTGATCGAGCCCTCGGCGCGCTGCACATCAGCAAGAGCCGAGGCCAGCGCCTCATCGAACGTTGGCGCTTCGCGCGCAAATTCCAGGATGACCGCGCCCTTCCAAAGTGAAATTGTCGCGTCACTACAACCGGCATGGTAGAACTGGTCCTCGAAGTCATCGGACTTCGTGTTCAAACTGGATGCGATGATCGTGAATTCGTGAGTCTTCATCGTCGTTGCATCGTCCATAACAAATACCGCAAGGCAAAAGACTAACGCAGATTGCGTTCTCTCGAAATCAAATAAAGGTTGTCATCCCCGGCGAGCCGCGCACTTCGCGCGGCGAGGGAAGGGGACCCGGGATATGCCGCATCCTCGCAGCCGCAGAACAAAAACGAGCTAGTCCTTCGGCATTATCCAGACGGCTTAGCCTGGGTCCCCTTCCCTCGCCGCTACGCGGCTCGCCGGGGATGACAAAGAGGGTTTTACGCCTTCACTTCCATCTTGATCGGGCCTTCGGCGCGGCCGTGGATGAACTGGTCGACATAGGGGTTGCCGCTCGCGTCGATGTCCCTGGTCGGGCCGTGCCAGATGATCTTGCCCTTGTAGAGCATGGCGATGCGGTCGGCGATCTTGCGGGCGCTTACCATGTCGTGGGTGATCGACAGGGTCGTGGCGCCGACGTCCTTCACGGTGTTGACGATCAGGTCGTTGATGATGTCGGCCATGATGGGATCGAGGCCGGTGGTCGGCTCGTCGAAGAAGATGATCTGCGGATCGGCGGCGATGGCGCGGGCGAGGCCGACGCGCTTCTGCATGCCGCCGGAGAGCTCGGACGGCGACAGGTTCGCGACCTCTGCGCCGAGGCCGACCTTGGCGAGCTTCTGGATCGCGATATCCTTGGCCTTGGCGCGCGCCATGCCGCGGCCCTGGATCAGGCCGAAGGCGACGTTCTCCCAGACCGTCAGGCTGTCGAACAACGCCGCGCCCTGGAACAGCATGCCGAACTGGCGCAGCACGCGGTCGCGCGCCCGGCCGCCGATATGCGTGACGTCCTGGCCGTCGACGAAGATCTGTCCGGCATCGGGGCGCAGGATGCCGAGCACGCATTTGATCGTCACCGACTTGCCGGTCCCCGAGCCGCCGATGACCACCAGCGACTCGCCGGGATTGATGACGAGGTCGATGCCGTCCAGCACGACTTTCGCGCCGAACCGCTTCTTGACGCCGCGCAATTCGATTTTCGGTGTCGCCATCGCCGTCACTTCGCCGCGAACAGAATGGACGTCAGGATATAATTCGCCGCCAGGATCAGGATCGACGACGAGACCACGGCGTTGGTCGTCGCCGCGCCGACGCCTTGCGCCCCGCCCTTGGAATGAAAGCCGTTGTAGCAGCCCATCAGCGCGATGATGAAGCCGAAGAACGCCGCCTTGATCAGGCCCGAGGTGACGTCGCCATGGGTGACGAAATCGACGGTGTTCTTCAGGTAGATGCCGCCGGAGAAGCCCAGGCTCTGGGTCGAGACGACATAGCCGCCGAACACGCCGATGGCGTCGGCGATGCCGACCAGGATCGGCATGGAGACCACCGCCGCGATCAGGCGCGGCACGACGAGATATTTGATCGGGTTGGTGGCCAGCGTCGTCAGCGCGTCGATCTGCTCGGTCACGCGCATGGTGCCGATCTCGGCAGCGATGGCGGCGGCGACGCGCCCCGCCACCATCAGGCCGGCAATCACGGGGCCGAGCTCGCGCGTGATGCCGAGCACCACGATCTGCGGCACGATCGCCTCGGCACCGTAGCGGTTGCCGCCGATATAGATCTGCAGCGCCAGCACGCCGCCGGTGAAGAACGCCGTCAGGCCGACGACCGGCAGCGAGAAATAGCCGATACGCATGATCTGGCGCAGAATATGCTGGCCATAGATCGGCGGGCGGAAGCAATTGCTCACGGCGGCGGCGGTGAACATGCTGAGGCGGCCGATCTGCGCCAGGAGCCCCAGGAAAGCCCGGCCGATGGGGGCGAAGATATTCATGACGCGGCGCCTTCATAATGACGCGGCACGCGCGGCGTCAGCGATGTCAGGATCTCGTAAGACGCGGTGCCGGCGGCCTCCGCGACCTCCTCCAGGGAGATGGTGTCGCCGAAGAATTCGGCTTGCGCATCCGTCGACAGCGCGGCGTGCGGCACGTCGGTGACGTCGAGCGTGACGAGGTCCATGGAGACGCGCCCTGCGATGGGCGCCCGCACGCCGGCGACGGCAGCAGTCCCGCGATTGCCGGTGGCGCGCATCAATCCGTCCGCATACCCCAAGGCCACCGTGGCGATCACCGTGGGCCGCTTCGCCCGGAAGGTCGCTCCGTATCCAACGCTCTCGCCCCTGTCAATTCGGCGCAGCTGCAGCACGCGCGCGGTCAGCACGGCGGCGACGGCGAAGGGATTTTGCGCCCCGTTCTGAACATTGCCGCCATAGATGCCGATGCCGGGGCGCACGAGATCGAAAGCGTACTCCTTGCCGAGCAGGACGCCGCCCGAGGACGCGAAGCTCGCCGGCGCCGGCGGCAGCATGGCGAGCGCGGTGCGGAAACGGTCGAGCTGGACGCGGTTCATCTTTGCCGCCGGATCGTCGGCGCAGGCCAGATGGCTCATCCAAAGAACGACGCGCAAGCCGTCGAGGCGCTTCTTGGCCTCCGAGGCCAATGGCGAGAGTTCTTCGCCCGGCAGGCCGAGGCGGTTCATCCCGGTATCGATATGGATGGCGCATTCCAACGCGCTGTGCATCTCGCGCGAAGCGGCGGACCAGCCGGCGATCTCCGCGAGGGAATTGAGCACCGGCGTCAGGGAAAAGCTGAGCAGCGCGGGGACGGTGTCGGGCGCCGCGCCGTCGAGCACGAAAATACGCGCGGCGGGCAGGATGGCGCGCAGTGCGATCCCCTCCTCCAGCCGCGCCACGAAGAACGTGTCGCAGCCGGCGGCGGCCAGCGCCGCGCCGACCTGCGGCAGACCGAGGCCGTAACCGTCGGCCTTGACCACGCCGGCCACGGCGGCCGGGCCGACCAGCCGCTGGCACAGGCGGTAATTGGCCGCAATCGCGCCCAACCGCACGGTCAGGCGCGCCGCTTCGAAGTCGCAAGGTTTCATCGGGCGGACAATGCCGGGGGGGCGCCGCGGCGTCAAAGCCTGCCGGGTTCAGAACGGCTGCGGCCCGCCGCCCAGGGGATCGCCATGCATGATTTTGCCCAGGCACGGCACGTTGTTGAGGATCGGACAGGGCGGCGCGGTCTGCTGCTCGTGGCGCATGATGTCGGCGATGCTGGGCTGCGGTTCGGCCGGCTTGGGCGGCGGCTCCAGCACGATGGTGCCGTCGGGCCGCTTGACGAAGTGCCAGGGGTGACGCAGGCATTGCTCGCGCTGAAGCGCGGTCAGGTTCTCGTAACTCGACGCGCCGCAGGCCAGCGAGCGCCCGATGCCGGCCAGACCGCCATTCGCCGGCGGCGGCAGCGGGCGGGCGGGCGTCTGGCTCTGGATCGGCGGCAGCGTGATCGGCGCGGTCAGCACCGGCAGGGGCTCTTGCGGCTGTTGCGGATGGGTTTCGATCACCGCCTTGGGCAGGTTCGGCTTGGGCATCAGGACCCAGATCGCCTCCGGCACCGTCGCCTTGATGCGGATCACGATCGGGACCTGGTTGCTATAGATGAAGACGGCAATCGCAAAGATATGGACGAGCAGCACGGCTGCGCCGGCGACGGCGCGGCGGATGTTGCGCTGGCGGTCGTTCGCCTCGGCCTGCGCATGGGCGGCCAGGATTGCGGAGAGCTGCGCAGATTCGGCGGTACTGTCCGTCACAAAAAATCCTGCTCACAAGGTCTGCCGCCCGCCGCGCATCCGCCTAGCCGGTGCGGAGCTCGTCCACGCCGAGCCGGCCGCGGACCCGTCTTACCCTAGCAGAATTCCACAGCGCCATCGTCGCGTCGAAGCGCTTTTCCCAGTCCGGCTGGTCGGCGCGCATGCCCTGGCCAAGGGGTGTGCCCTCTTGTGAATCTTCTTTCATGGTTGACGCGACCGCGGCAGCGGCGATGTCGCGGCCGAGGAACCGGGCCAGGGCCTGCGTCGTGTCCAGCGGCGCGGCCAGCAAATCCTCGTAGTGCAGCAGATGGCACTCGCTGTATTGCCGCAGCCAGGCGTAGCAGGTCATGGCGCTGAGATATTTCCGCACCGCTTTGTCCGGACCGTTGCGGAACGCCCGCCCGGTCGAGCGGGCCCAGGTTTCGAAGCCGCGCGTCATGAACAGCGTGCGGCGCTCCGCCGGCTGCCAAAGCAGATCGGGCGCGCGGCAGGATTCCGCGCGCAGCTTGACCACCGGCGGAGCCGCGGGATCGAGCGCGGCGGCGAGGTCCACGCCGAGATTCCAGATCGCCTGTTGCATCCTCCGGCCAAGCGGATTGAACGGACTGGCGGCGAGCGCCGATGTCGCCTGGGTATAGAAATCCGGCTCCGACACATTGGGCGTGCCCGACGACGACAGGATCCGGCTGAGCAAGGTCGAGCCGCAGCGGCCGGGCGAGAACAGGAATATGGGTGCATGTGATGTTCGTTCGGCAAGCGATCCGGATTCCCACGGCACCGACACGACGCTGCGCGCCTCACGCCGAAGGTAAAGGTAGTAGAACGGCGCGGCCTGTGCGCCCCTGGTGTCGACGCCGCCGACATAGATCGAACGACGCCGCCAAAAGTCGAGACAGTAGGGCAGCACGATCTCCGTCACGCGCTCGACCGACTGTTCCGCGCCACGCAGAAAATCGCTCGGCGACGAGATGCTGATCCGCTCGGTGCGGCGCGCGCCGCGCACCGGCGCCGCGAGAATCTGCCGTCCGCCGGTCATCGTTCGACCGTATCGTACGAGATCGTACAAGCTGCTGCGAAAATGTTGTCACGCATGTTTGCGATGCTCGCCGAAGTGTCCGTTGCGCGAACGATAGGCTGTAAAATTGTTTTCCAAGTCGCCGGGAAATTTCTTTCGCCGATGTGAAAGATTTTTTGTCGCGATTTGTCGCAAACTAAACGCGAAGCAAACAATGTCGCAAAGCTGTCGAAAGGTTGGTGCAACTCGCTGCGTTGAATCTGCATTGGTGATTTCGGGCCACAGGGCATTTTCACATGCAGACATATCTCATCAACCTGGCGCGCCGGCCGGACCGGCTGCGCAACATGACCGCCCAGCTTTCCGGCCTCGATATCGCCTTTCAAGTCGTCAACGCGGTAGACGCCCGCAACATGCCCGATGAGGTGGCGAACCGGAATTTTGCTTCCGACGGCCCGCTCGGGCCGCTGCCCAAGGGCGACAAGTGCTGCACCCTCAGCCATATGCGCGCCTGGAGCATGTTCCTGTCCAGCGGTGACAGCCACGGCCTGATCCTGGAGGACGACGTGGTGCTCGACCCCGGCGCCGCGGCACTGATGCAGGACGCGGCCTGGATTCCGCCGTCGGTCGGCCTCCTCAAGATCGAGCATTTCGGGCCCGACAACCAGCGCGTCCTGCTCGACGAGCTGATCGACACCGAGAACGGCCGCCAGATCGGGCGCCTGCTGTCGCGCCATACCGGCGCCGCCGCCTATATCCTGTCGCGTGAGACGGCGCGGCTGCTGCTGTCCTGGGCCGAGCTCTGGGCCCTGCCCGTCGACCACATGCTGTTCAATCCCAACAATTCGCCGCTGACCGGCGCGCTGCGCCCGTACCAGCTGACGCCGGCGATCGCGCGCCAGTCCGAGGCCATCGGCGGCAAGACCGACATCGAGGAATGGCGCACGGATTTGCGCAGCTTCGGCGCCGGCTATCTCAAGCGTGAGCTCGTCCGCGCCTATTACGAATTGCGCCTGCTGCCCAGCCAGATCGCGAGCTTCGCCCGGCGCCGGGCCGATTTGGTGCGCGTGGAAGCGGTGCACAACGTGGTTTCGCTGCATTAACCAGACCCGCAAAAGCCGGTCCGCGCCGGCCCGTTCTGTTCCATAATTGCACGGCAGACATCTCGCGGCTCCAGGCCGCGGAAGAGAGCGGACATGCGGGTCATTCTGGCGGCGGCGGCAGCACTGGCCGCGATGACGGTTTCGGGTTGCGACATCAATACCGGCCCGCCGAAGACGGCGCAGGCGGCGTGCAACTGCACCATGCCGCCGCCGGCCGGGATGCGGGGCAGCGAAGCCTATCCGCCGCCGGCCCAGCACGATCGCTATCGCGGTTATCGCCGTCCGCACGGCAGCTCCTATGCGGGCTGGCATGGCGGGCATTCGCACGACTGGCGCCGCGAGTATGCCGAGACCTCGGTCTTCACCTACGACTATCACTCCGGCAGCAGCAGCTATGACATGGGAAGCCATGGCGGCGGCGGCGCGAGCGCAAGCGCTTATGCCTATGCCGGTGCCGGCGCGTATGCGAGCGGCGGAGCGGGCGGCGGCGTGCATGGCGGCGACGGGTATCATGTCGTGGACCGCGGCTGGGTCGACGGCTATGGGCGCGGCCATGACGGCGGCGCGACGGCGGGCGAGCCGGTGCATTACGAGACGCATGACGATCATGGCCGGCTGCATCCCTGGCACGGCTACGACGCCGACTGCCCGGACGATCATAGGCATTAGTTCCGGATTGCGTCGTCCGCCGCCAGATTCGAGAAGCGCGTGAAGCGCGCTTCGAATTGCAGGTCTATTTTGTTAGTGGCACCATGGCGGTGCTTTTCCACGATCACCTCGGCACGATTGGTAGCTGCTTTCAGGCGATCTAGCCATTTGCTGTAAGCGGCTGGGTCCGATCCATCGGGCTCCCGCGTCTTGAGGTAGTATTCTTCGCGATAGACGAACATCACGACGTCGGCGTCCTGCTCGATCGAGCCGGATTCGCGAAGGTCGGAGAGCACCGGACGCTTGTCGTCGCGGCTGTCGACCGAACGGCTGAGCTGCGACAGTGCGATCACCGGCACGTTGAGTTCCTTGGCAAGGACCTTGAGATTCTTGGAGATTTCGGTGATCTCCTGCACCCGATTCTCAGGACGGCCAGTACCGGCGACCAACTGGATATGGTCGATCATGACGCAGCCGATGTTCTTCTCGCGCTTCATGCGCCGTGCCCGCGCCGCGATCTGGGCGATGGAAATGCCGCCGGAATCGTCGATATAGAGAGGTAGAGTCGAAAGTTCCTGCATCGAGAGTATGAACTTCTCCCACTCGTCCCCGGTAAAGTGACCGTTGCGGATTTTTCCCATCTCTATCTGGCAGGCCTCAGACAGGATACGGGCAGAGAGCTGCTGCGCTGCCATCTCGAGACTGAAGAACAGCACTGGCGCGCCGCGCGGCACTTCGGCTCCGGACTCCATGTCCTGGACATAGGCACGCGCCGTGTGGAACGCCATGTTGGTGGCGAGAGAGGTCTTACCCATCCCGGGCCGTCCGGCGAGGATGATCAAGTCCGACGGCTGCAGGCCGCCTAGCAGCGAGTCGATATCGGTGAAGCCCGTGGCGAGGCCGGAGATGCGGCCGCCGCGCGCCTGCGCCTTCTCGGCGAGCTCGACGGTGCGGCGCAGGCTCTCGGCGAAGTCGATGGGGCCGGAGCCGTATTTCGCCGTCTCGCTGACGCGGTAGAGCGCCTTCTCCGCTTCCTCGATGAGCTTGTCCGGCGGCCGGTCGATGTCGGTCTCGAACGAGGCGTTGGCGAGATCCTCGCCGATGCGCAGCAGCTCGCGGCGCACCGCGGTCTCGCGGATGACGCGCGCCAGTTCTTTCACATTGGTGATGGCGGGGGCGGCTTCGGCGAGGACGCCGAAGTAATCCAGCTTCAGGCTCGAAAGGCCCGGATCGCTGCGCATGATGGCGGACAGCGTCAGCGGCGTGATGGCGCGGCCCTGCTCCCACACTTTCAGCATCGTCTCGAAGACGCGCTGGTGCATGGGATCGGAGAAATCCTCCGCCTTCAGGATCGCGGTCAGCGACTCCAGCCGGCGGTTGTCGACCAGAACGGCGCCGAGAACGGCTTGTTCGAGCTCAACCTCTGCGGGCGCGTGGCGGAATGTTTGAACGTCCATGGCGGATGCGTCTGCGATCAGGTTGGAATTGCCCGGCACACTCCCCTCAATCGGCGCGGCGGAAAAGTCGAAAACACCGCTTCGCGAATCAGTCACCAAGTTTCTGACGGGACCGATCGGCCGCGCGCCGAATCGGGGAAGGCGCTGGATATCCACGCATCTTTCCACAGCAGGAACAAAATGTGAACTTATTTTTCGGTGTGCAGCAAAATGTGGATGAAAGCGGGGATATCGGCGGTCGGCCCGCGCCCGAAGCCGCGGAAATCTCCGGCCAATGTCGGCTAGGGTGCGCGGCGCGCGTCCTTTGGGCCGGAACCTGACGGGAAGGAACACCGCATGACGGAGCCGAACCACGAATTGTCGATCAGCCGCCTGATCGATGCGCCGCCCGCCAGCGTCTATCGCTGCTGGAGCGAGCCGGAACTGCTCAAGCAGTGGTTCGCGCCCGCGCCCTATACGACGCCGGTGGCGGAACTCGATGTGCGCGCCGGCGGCGTGAGCCAGATCACGATGCGCTCGCCCGAGGGGCAGGACATGCCCAATCGCGGCCAGTACCTCGAGGTCGTGCCCAATGCGCGCATCGTCTTCACCGATGCGTACACCGGCGACTGGCAGTTGGGCGCCAAGCCGTTCATGACCGTGATCCTCACCTTCGAAGATGAAGGCGGCAAGACGCGCTACACCGCGCGCGTGCGGCACTGGTCGGCGGAAGACAAGGCGACGCACGAGAAGATGGGGTTCGAAGTCGGCTGGGGCATCTGCGCCGACCAGCTGGCGGCGCTGGCGAAGACGCTCTGACGGGCGGCGCGCATGGCCATCACGCACAAGATCATTCCGCATCTGTGGTTCGACGCCAATGCCGAGGAGGCGGTGAACTTCTATCTGACGCTGTTCGCCCATTCGAAGATCACCGCGATATCGCGCTATGGCGACGCCGGCCCGGGGCCGAAGGGCAGCGTGATGTCGATCGGCTTCGAGCTGAACGGGCAGGCCTTCGCCGCGATCAATGGCGGGCCGACCTTCAAGTTCAACGAGGCGGTGTCGTTCCTGATCTGGTGCGAGACGCAGGCCGAGATCGACGCGCTGTACGACCCTCTGGCCCGGGGCGGCACGGTGCAGCCCTGCGGCTGGCTGAAGGACCGCTTCGGCCTCGTCTGGCAGGTCAACTATGCCGGCATTCCCGACATGATGGCGAGCGGCGATACCGCGGCCGCCGCGCGCGCCATGCAGGCGATGATGACGATGCAGAAAGTCGACGTGCAGCGGCTGAAGGATGCGTTCGCGGGGGCGTAAAGCGTTGATTGCAACCCTCCCTCAAGGGGCGGGTAGGACTAGCAGTGCGCTGCCTGCGAGTTCCTGCAAGCGGGGCGTGCGCGGATAGGGCGTGCCGGTGTATTGCCGGAAACCCTCGGCATAGGCGACGCCGAATTGCTTGCCGCGCTTGGCGCTCCAGCGTTCCATGGACGCCGTGTAATCGCTGATGCCGTGCTGCTTCGTCACCCATCTGTGCTGGCTGGCATGGGCCGCCAGCATGGCGCGCTTCGTGGCGAAATGGGCCGAGACATCGACGGCGAATTGCGGCGCGATCCTGTTGCCGTCGCGGTCGCGGCCCTCGATCGGGTCCATGAAATAGAGGTGCGGGATCTGGGCGAGCACCGGCGACGGGCCGGTCTTGTAGTTGGCGATCGGCGCGGCGAAGCAGGCGTCGCGCACCAGGATGCTGGTCGCCTCGTGGTCGGGATGATAGTCGGCCGGCGCGCCGGTGAGGACGATATCCGGCTGCACGGCGCGGATCAGTTCGGTTGTGCGGCGGCGCGTGGCATCGTCGTTGAAGACGGTGAGGTCCGGAACGCCAGCACAATGATAATCCGCGCCGATCATCGCCGCGGCGGCGGCGGCTTCGGCCTTGCGGATGCGCGCGGTCTCTTCCGCGCCGGTATCGACCGCGCCGCAATCGCCGGCGGTCATCGTGGCCAGCGTGACGCGATGGCCGCTCGCCGCCAGCAGCGCCAGCGTGCCGGCGGCGAGCGTCTCGATGTCGTCGGGATGGGCGTGGAAGGCGAGGATGTGGCTCATGCGCCGATCTTATGCAGGATCGCGCGGGCCGCGAAAGCGCCGGTCGCGAAACAGGCTTGCAGCAGATAGCCGCCGGTCGGCGCTTCCCAATCCAGCATCTCGCCCACGGCGTAGACGTTGGGCACGGCGCGCAGCATGAGGTTTTCGTCGAGCGCGTCGAACGCTACGCCGCCGGCGGTCGAGATGGCGCGCGCGATGCCTTGGGTTCCTGTCAGCGTGATGGGCAGAGATTTGATCCGGGCCGCGAGCGCGGCGGCGTCGGCGGGAATCTCGCCGGCTTCGCGCAGCAGGTTGATGTCCAGCGGCGAAAGCTTCGCCGCCTTGCGCAGGAAGTTGGACAGCGTCTCCTTGCCGCGCGGGCGGTCCAGTCTCTTGGCCAGTTGTTCCAGAGGCATATCCGGACGGAGGTCGATATGAATTGTGGCCGTGCCATTCGCCGCGATCGCTTCGCGCAACACAGCCGACAAGGCGTAGACCACGCCGCCTTCGAGACCATACTTCGTCACGACGGCATCGCCGCGCGCGCTGTGGCTGCCGTACCAAAGCGCGATGTTTTTTATGGGCTCGCCGGCAAAGCGCTGGCGGAAGACAAAGCTCCACGCGACGGTGAAGCCGCAATTGGCCGGACGCAGCGGCACGATGGCGACGCCCCGGCGCGAAAAGAGGTCGGTCCAGCCGCCGTCGGAACCAAGGCGCGGCCAGCTGGCGCCACCAAGCGCCAGCACCGTGGCATTCGGTTTGGCGGTTTCGATTCCGTTCGGTGCGCGAAATTCCAACGCGCCGTCGGCGTTCCAACCGAGCCATTCATGCCGCATAGAAAACCGCACGCCCCGCCCGTTCAGCCGCGCCAGCCAGGCCCGCAGCAGCGGCGAGGCCTTCATCGCCTTCGGAAACACCCGGCCGCTGGAGCCGGTGAAGGTTTCCTGGCCAAGGCCGTTGGCCCAGGCGATCAGCACCGACGGCGGAAAGGCGTCCAGCATTGGCTGCAGCTTGGCGGCGGCCGCGCCGTAGCGTGCCGCGAACATCTCGAACGGTTCGGAATGCGTCAGATTGAGACCGCCACGCCCCGCCATCAGGAACTTGCGGCCCGCCGACGGCATGCGGTCATAGACGGTCACGTCCGCGCCGCCGGCGCTCAGCACCTCGGCCGCCATCAGCCCGGCCGGGCCGGCGCCGATCACGGCGATCACGGGTCGCGTCTGGTTCATCCCGCCTGTATCGGCAAGGCGCAGGCCCACCGCAAGCGCCCTTCACTTTCTGGGCGCCCTCGCCTATTGCTCCGCCATGCTCCGCCTGACGGAAATCAAGCTGCCGCTCGACCACGGGCCGGACGCGCTGAAGCCTGCGATCCTGAAGCGCCTCGGCATCCCGGCGGCCGATCTGGAGCGCTTTTCGGTGTTCAAGCGCGGCCACGACGCGCGCAAGAAAAACGCGATTCTGTTCGTCTATTCGCTCGACGTGACGGTGAAGAACGAGGCGGCGGTGCTGAAGCGCCTGGCGCGCGATCCGCATGTCCAGCCGGCGCCGGACATCGCCTATCGCTTCGTGGCGCAGGCGCCGCAGACGGCGTTCCAGCGGCCGGTGGTGATCGGGGCGGGGCCGTGCGGGTTATTCGCAGGGCTGATCCTGGCGCAGATGGGTTTCCGTCCCATCATCCTGGACCGCGGCAAGGTCGTGCGCGAGCGCACCAAGGATACCTGGGGCCTGTGGCGCAAAGCGGTGCTCGATCCGGAGTCCAACGTGCAGTTCGGCGAGGGCGGCGCGGGCACGTTCTCCGACGGCAAGCTCTACAGCCAGATCAAGGATCCGCGCCATCTGGGGCGCAAGGTACTGACCGAATTCGTCAAGGCCGGCGCGTCGGAGGATATCCTGACCGAGGCGCATCCGCATATCGGCACCTTCCGGCTGGTGACGATGGTGGAGAGCCTGCGCGCCACCATCGAGGGGCTGGGCGGCGAATACCGCTTCCGCCATCGCGTCACCGACCTCGACCTCGACGCGCAGCGGCGCGTGCGCGGCGTGGTGCTGGCGGGTGGCGGGCGGATCGAGACCGACCGCGTGGTGCTCGCCGTCGGCCACAGCGCCCGCGACACGTTCGAGATGTTGCACGCGCGCGGCGTCGACATGGAAGCCAAGCCGTTCTCCATAGGCTTTCGCATCGAGCATCCGCAGTCGCTGATCGACCGGGCGCGCTATGGCCGCAGCATTCCGGAACTGGGCGCGGCGGAGTACAAGCTGGTGCATCACGCGTCGAACGGGCGCTCGGTCTACAGCTTCTGCATGTGCCCGGGCGGTACGGTGGTGGCGGCGACCAGCGAGGCGGGCCGCGTCGCCACCAACGGCATGAGCCAGTACTCGCGGGGCGAGCGCAACGCCAATGCCGGCATCGTGGTCGGCATCACGCCCGCGGATTACCCCGAGCATGTGCTGGCCGGCATCGACCTGCAGCGCAGATGGGAGAGCAAGGCGTTCGAAGCCGGCGGCGGCACCTACCAGGCGCCGGGGCAGAAGGTCGGCGATTTCCTCGCCGGGCGGGCATCGACCGAACTCGGCGCGGTGACGCCGTCGTACAAGCCGGGTGTGCATTTGACCGACCTGTCCGATTGCCTGCCCGATTATGCGATCGCGGCCATCCGCGAGGCGCTGCCGGCCTTCGGGCGGCAGATCCCCGGTTTCGCGATGGACGATGCCGTGCTAACCGGCGTCGAGACGCGCACCTCCTCGCCGATCCGCATCCGCCGCGGCGCGGATTTGCAGAGTCTCAACACACAAGGACTGTATCCGGCCGGCGAAGGCGCGGGCTTCGCGGGCGGCATCCTCTCCGCCGCCGTCGACGGCATCAAGGTCGCGGAAGCGTTGGGGTTGAGCACCGCGTCTGTGCGGGACGTCCATCCTTCGACAAGCTCAGGATGAGGGGCTTGGCCAAGCCCTCATCCTGAGCTTGTCGAAGGATGAGCAGTCCTGCGAGGGTTAAGCCACCACGGCGACCAGCGCCGGGCCGCCCGGGTAATCCTCGATGAACAGCAGCACGCGGTAGCCCGGCGTCAGGACCGGCCGTCCGCTGGTGTCGTGCAGGATCACGCCGTCGCCGCTGGTGCGGCGCTGCGCGGCGTCATAGGCGAACACCGGCACCAGGCCGCGCTCCTCGGCCTGGAAGCGCTGGAACAGTTCGGCGGCCTTCTCCGGCGGCAGGCGCACGCAGCCGCCCGAGGCGCGGCTGCCGAGCTCGGCGACATGGCTGGAGGCGGAATGCAGCGCGACGCCCGTCTGCCGGCCCTTGATCGTGGCGTTGAGGAACATGGCGAACGGCATCGCCGCGCCGTTCCAGGTGTGGGAATAGTGCACGCGCTCGAAACGGTTGGGATCGAGCTCGAACAGGCCGGCGGGCGTCGAGGTGAAATATTTCTCGTGCCGCTCGCGCCCGGTCGAGACGGGAAAGCTCTGCTCGAACACCAGAGCGTTCGCCGCGTCCTTGTGGAACAGGTAGAGGTGCTGGGCGAGCGAGCCCGACGCCGCCTTGCTGACATAGAGATAGACGTCGAAATAGGGATAGAGCTCCGCCGGGATTTTGGTGCGCAGGCGGTCCGCGGCGTTCGCCTGCTGTGCTTGCGCCGGATCGGGCACGGCGATGGGCTGCGGCTGTTTCTGCGGCGCCGGCGCCTGCGTCCCGCCCATGGCGAAATGCAGCGCGGCGTTGGCCTGCTCGGACGCGAGCCGCAGCGTGTTGCCGGCGATCTCCGGCCGGAAGCTGACATGGACCGATTGCAGCGCGGGGAAAGCCGCGACGGCGGCCATGGCCAGCATGCCGATGCCGGTGGCGCCGGCCAGTTCCCTCAATCGAAGCATTCTGCTCCACCCCGTTTTCGCCAGCCTAGCAGGATTTCCGCTGCCGCCGCCATTGGGCCATCCTGCCGGCCCGGCACAACCTTCGAGTCCCGCGCCATGCCCCCTTTTCCACCGTGTCGGCTGATCTGCCTGACCGAGGAGACGGTCGAGACGCTGTACCTGCTGGGCGAGGAATACCGCATCGTCGGCGTCACCGGTTACGCCGTGCGCCCGGCGCGGGTGCGAAAGGAGAAGCCACGCATCTCGGCCTTCACCTCCGCGAACATCGGCAAGATCGTAAAGCTGGAGCCGGACCTGGTGCTGGCGTTCAGCGATCTGCAGGCCGACATCCTGGCCGAGTTGGCGCGCGCCGGCCTCGCCGTGCACCTCTTCAACCAGCGCGACGTCGCGGGCATCTTCGCGATGATCCGCACGCTGGGCGCCCTGATCGGCGAGCCCGGCAAGGCGGAAGCGTTGGCGACCAAGCTGGAACGCCATGTCGAGACGGTCGCCGCATCGGCGCACGGGCCGCGGCCGCGCGTCTATTTCGAGGAATGGGACGAGCCGTTGATCAGCGGCATCGGCTGGGTATCCGAGCTGATCGAGATCGCCGGCGGCACCGATTGCTTCGCGCATCTGCGCACGCAGAAAGCGGCCAAGGATCGTATCGTGCGTTCCGAGGACGTCATCGCGGCCAGGCCCGATGTGATCGTGGCGTCCTGGTGCGGCAAGAAAATCTCGGCGGCGAAGATTCGCGGACGCGCCGGCTGGGACGCGATCCCCGCCGTCGCCGACAACCGCATCGTCGAGATCAAGTCGCCGCTGATCCTCCAGCCGGGGCCGGCGGCGCTGACGGACGGCCTCGCCGCGTTGCGCGCGGCGATCGTTCAGAACTGACGGAAGATGACGCAGACATGCGTCTTGTCGAGCAGTGCGAACTCGCGCGCGCCCCAGGGCTTGAGCGTCACCGTCCTGCCGTTGGGATGCAGCAGGTCGGGCCGGCGGGCGCTGATCTCGCGGTACCAGTCGTCGATGGCATCGGTCTCGATGGCGATCTCGGGGCGGTCCTTGGCCGCGAACTCCGGGCTCTCGATGATGTAGGCCTTGGCGCCGTCGCGCTCGACCACCGCCATGTTGTCGTCGCGATAGCCGACCGTGAAGCCCATGCCGCCGACGAAAAGGTCGAGCCCGTCGGCCATGCGGTCATAGAAGATTTTCGGCACGAGCTTGTTGAGCATGGATCGTCCTTTCTCAGGTGACGCGCGCGCGGGCGTGATGTTCGGGCCGGTCCCAGCTTTTCGCAGCCATGATATCGCGCAAGGTTGCGACCGCGTCCCACAATTCGGTGAAGCCGAGATAGAGCGGCGTGAAGCCGAAGCGCAGTATCCCCGGTGAACGGAAATCGCCGATCACGTTGCGGGAAATCAGGGCGCGCATGATCGGCCAGCCGTTTTCGTGCTGGAAGCACAACTGGCTGCCGCGCATGGCGGGATCGTCCGGCGAGGCGGATTGGAAGCCGAAGCCTCCGACTTCCTGTGCCATCAGCGCGGCGAAGACCTCCGCCTGCTTCAGCGATTTGCAGCGCAATTCGGCCATCGAGGCTTCGAGCATCAGGTCGACGCCGGCTTCCAGCGCCGCAAGGCCGAGGATCGGCGGCGTGCCGACGGCCAGCTTCACAATGCCGTCGGCGGGCCGCCAGGATGGTTCGAAGGCAAACGGCGCGGCATGGCCGAACCAGCCGGTGAGGACGGGCTGCATCGCGGCGTGATGCCGCCGCGCGGCGTAGAGAAAGGCCGGCGCGCCGGGGCCGCCATTGAGAAACTTGTAGCCGCAGCCGAGCGCGAAATCGGCGTTGGCGGCGGCGAGGTCCACCGGTACAGCGCCGGCCGAATGCGCCAGGTCCCATAGCGTCAGCGCGCCCCGCGCCTGCGCCGCCGCGGTCAGTGCTGCCATGTCGTACATGCGCCCGGTGCGGTAGTTCACATGCGTCAGCATGACGACGGCGACGTCGTCCGTGATCTCGTCCGCGATCTCATCCGGCGCCGCCAGACGCAGTTCGTGGCCCTGCCCCAGATGCCGGATCAGGCCCTCGGCGATGTAGAGATCGGTCGGGAAATTGTCGCGCTCCGACAGGACGACGCGGCGTTTGGGGTTGAGCTGCAATGCCGCGGCCAGCAGCTTGAAGAGATTGATCGAGGTGGAATCGCCGGCGATGGTCTCGCCGGCTTCGGCGCCGATCAGGCGGCCGATCTTGGCGCCGACGCGCTCATGCAGGTCGATCCAGCCATGGATGTTCCAGCCGGAGATGAGATCGCCACTCCACTGGCCGAGCGCCGCGTTCACGCGCTCATGCGCCGCCTTGGGCATCGCGCCCAGCGAATTGCCGTCGAGATAGATGACGCCCGGCGGCAGCGCGAAGCGCTCGCGAACAGGGCGCAACGGATCGGCGCGGTCGAGCGCTTCGCAATCGGCGCGGCGAAGGGTCAAAGCTGCTTGTCCTTCGGCACGCGCGATTGCGCCGCCGCGATGGCGTCATGGGTCTCGCGGATGACACGTGAGGCGATGGGATCGCGCTGGATCGCCTTCCAGTAAGCCGAGAGTTTCGGCAAATCGCTTTGCGGGCTCGGCCGGTCGAAAAGCTTCGGCGCCCATGCGAAGGCCAGCATCAGTTGCGGCGCCAGCGCGCCATCCGCCTGGGTCAGGGATTTGCCGACGGCGTAGCCGTCGACGCCGATATAATGCTCGAGGTAATCGAGCGACTTCTTCACCTCGGCCAGGGCGTGATCGATGCGGGCGATGTCCCATTTCCGGCGCGGCATGCCGGACGCGTTGAACAGCGGCACCATCGCCATCACCAGATAGAAATCGCACAGCCGCGAAATCAGCCGCGCCTGGGCACGTTCCCACGGATCGGCGGGGCGCAAGGTCGGCGTCGGGTAAAGGTCTTCGAGATATTCGCAGATGACTTCCGATTCCGGCAACGTGCGGCCGTCGTCCAGCTCCAGCGTCGGCACCCGGCCGAGCGGATTGATCTTGAGATAGTCGCCCTTGCCGCTGCCGTCATGGATGCCGCCCGGCTCGACGAACGGGATATCGATGCCCTTGGCGTAGAGCACAAGCCGCACGCGGGTCGGAAACGGCGAGAGAAACGTCTGATGGAGCTTCATCGCGGCCTCGTTTTGCGTTTGGCACGCTACCCCGGAGGCTGGCGGCCCGCAAAGGCGCGGCGCAGCGCCTGGAGCTCGTTCTCCAGCGCGCCGAGGAAGCGCGAACGGTCCTGCTTGGTGAACCCCGCATTGTAGGTCTGGCCGCCGGCGGTCGCCTCGCGCAGCTGGCGGTGCAGGTCGCGCATCCCCAGCGCCATGCCGATGCTGTCCTCGGTGAAGGGTTTGCCGGTCGGGCCGAGGACGCGGGCGCCCTTCTTGAGGGCGCGGGAGGCCAGCGGGATGTCGGCGGTCACCACAAGGTCGCCTTCGCCCGCCTGCTCCACGATCCAGTCGTCGGCGGCATCGGCGCCGGCGGCAACCGTGACGTGGCGGACCAGCGGGTTGCGGCTGGGGCGCAGGCCGCCATTGCTGACGATGACGATGGGCAGGCCGTGGCGCGCCGCCACCTGCTCGACTTCCGCCTTCACCGGGCAGGCGTCGCCGTCGACATAAATCTCAAGCACGGTTTGGTCTCATCGCGGCGCACTCTATAAGGAAGCCCTGGCCGGGAGGAAATGGTGGCGCTCAGTCCCAACGACATGGATTTCATCCAGAATTTCAGCACGATCTGGGCGGTGTTCCTGGGCGCCTTGCTGGCCACGATCGGCGGCTTCGCCGCGACGCAGCTCGAATGGGTGCTGGAGCGGCGGCGGCGCGAGCGCAACGCCGCGATCTTCTTCGGCGAACTCCTGACCACGCTGAACATCATCCTGACCATCGCCGGCGAGACGCGCGGCGTCGGCGACCCGTATGGGCCGATCACGCTGCGCATGCTGCGCTCCGCGGTCAAGGAGGTGGAGATCTACAACCGCAACCGCGAGACGCTGTTCGACCTGCGCGACGCCGAGATGCGCGCCCGCATCCACACGCTGGTGCTGCGCATCGTGATGCCGGCCGACGGCGTGTTCGACGCGACCAACGAGATTGTGAACGTGCAAGGCCAGTTGAAGGCGCCGGCGCTGTCCGAGACCGATCGCGCGGAATTGGCCGCGCGCCTCGAGAAGCTTCAGGACACCCGCGCCAGCGCCTTCGACACGGTGCTTGAAAGCTCCGAACTGCTCAAAGGCGTCGTCAAAAAGCTCGAGCCGATCGCGAAATATTCCTACGAGAACATCGACAAGGTGGTGCGCAATGCGTAACGCCCTTGCCGTCTGTGCCTGCATCTTGCTGCTGGCCGGGTGCGAATCCTATGGCGACCTGACGTCGGACGCGTTCGATCCGGGCAACGCCACGGCGTCGCGCTTCACGCTCGACAGTGCCCAATGCGCCGCGCAGGCGACGAACGCGATCTCATACAATATCCGCGGCATCGCCGGAACGCATGTCGAGCGCCACGAGATGTTCAACCGGGCCTACGCCGCCTGCATGCAGGCGAGCGGCTATGCCCGGCGCGACTGGTCGCCGGACATACCCGTTCCGTATAAAATTGATCCCATTCCGGGCTGACAAATCTACCCTCCCCTTGAGGGAGGGTCGAAAAATTCGAAGCGTAGCGAAGAATTTTTCGGGGAGGGGTCGACGGCAGTGCTCTGCGGCCGCCCCCCCTCCCCGAAATTTGCTTCGCAAATTTCGACCCTCCCTCAAGGGGAGGGTAAAAATTTAGGGGCTGACGTAGATAACGGTCAGAGGTTAGCCCATTTTCTGAGCTGACCGAACTGTTGTTTCGGCGAGCCGTAGTTGAAACGGAATTCG